>Ga0209277_10000076_pt1 | contig 48380 bp, 47 predicted proteins | sample JI81AbrownDNA_FD_187503 | JGI IMG/M metagenome (GOLD analysis project Ga0209277, IMG submission 187503) | Wastewater effluent complex algal communities from Wisconsin, to seasonally profile nutrient transformation and Carbon sequestration -... | ecosystem: Engineered > WWTP > Effluent > Algae... | reverse complement strand
TCTGCAGTCAGGATAGCCAGAATAATCAAGTGCGTTCACACCAATATAAATCGTATTATATTTGTGACCTTCTGCCAATGACAAAGCAAACGAAAGAAAAAGTATATTTCTTCCAGGAACATAAGTATTAGGAATTTCTTCATCTAGCCCGATCGATTCTGTTTTGGCATTTTTCCTCACTTTCAGTTTTGCTTCTGTAAGAGAGCTTCCTAGGAAAAAATTTGGATCCAATTTTTGTACAAGATGTTTGATTCCTAATTTTTTAGAAATCTTTCTGCTTTTTTGAATTTCAATTTTATGTTTTTGGGAATAGTCAAAGGACAAGGCAAGTATAGGTAGAGATGTTCTCTTTGGATAACCGCAATCTCGTGCCGCTAAATAGAGACAAGTTGTTGAATCAAGTCCGCCAGAAAGAAGTACGACAGCTCCAGACATTGATGAATATTATTGGGGACCGCGATACACACAGGAACTTGTGCAAGTTTCATAAAGCGTGATTTTATCGAGCAGTGGTAACTTTGGTTTGATTTGATTCCAGAGCCAAATAGCAATATTTTCGCTCGTGGGGTTTTCTAAACCCGGTACTTCATTTAATACAAAGTGATCTAAATGTTCGTCTATGATTGGTTTGACGATACTTTTTAATTCACTAAAATCCATGAGCCAGCCAGTATGAGAATCAATTTCTCCTTTTAAGTAGACTGCAAATCGGAAGCTATGACCGTGCATTCTTTTACATTTATGCCCTTCTGGGACATTAGGTAAATAGTGTGCGGCTTCAAATCCGAATGTTTTGGAAATTTCGATCTCTTCCATTTCTACTCTTCCGTAGAATATTCTGTGAATAATGACTTCTGATTTCCTGCATGATCTTGAAATTCAACTGGGTAATTCGCTGTGAAACAGGCATCACAAAACCCACCACCTTTATGACCCGCCACCGCAGCGTGCATATTTTCTAAAGATAAATATGACAGCGTATCCACTCGAAGGTATTTTCTTATTTCATCAATTGAATGTGTAGCGGCAATTAATTCTTTGTGTGTGGGAATATCGATTCCATAATAACAAGGAGAAACCGTTGGCGGAGCAGATACACGAAAATGAATTTCCGTTGCTCCGGCAGCCCGAATCATCTTAATGATTTTTCGACTTGTAGTTCCTCGCATAACAGAATCATCGATGACTACGACTCTTTTTCCATTTACAACATCTTTAACAACATTGTATTTGATTTTGGCACCAAAATCGCGAATTTTTTGGTCGGGTTCGATAAAAGTTCTGCCTACATAATGTGAGCGAATTAACCCACTTTGGTATGGGATCCCTGATTCTTCAGAGTAGCCAAGCGCTGCAATATTGGCTGAATCAGGAACAGGAATGACTACATCAGCTTCTACTGGCAAAACACGTGCTAGCTGACGACCCAAAGCTTTCCTGACTTTATAAACGGACTCTTCAAAAATATAAGAATCAGGTCGGGCAAAGTAAATGTATTCAAATATACAAAGGCTTGGTTTGGCCTTCGGGAACGGATAGAGGGATCTTACTCCAGAATGATCGATTACGATCATCTCACCAGGCGCAACATCTCTGACATACTCTGTTTCCGTAATATCAAAAGCACAAGTTTCTGATGCAAAAACAATTGATCCATCGGATCGTTTGCCCATTACCAATGGACGAAAGCCATTCGGATCACGAACGGCGATTAAATATCTCGGCGTTAAAACAAGAAGTGAATAGGCGCCGCGCACTTGGGCCAGCGAATCACAGAGTGCTTCTAGTAAATCTGATTTATGGCTCTTTGCCATCAAGTGTACTATGACTTCAGAATCAATTGTCGTTTGGAAAATGGAACCATCACGTTCGAGTCGATTTCGAATGTCCCAAGAATTGACGAGATTTCCATTGTGTGCAAGTGCAATGGGACCAAGATGCGATTCCACCCGAATGGGCTGCGCATTTCTTAAAAAGCTAGCACCCGTTGTAGAATAACGATTATGTCCAATGGCACTATCGCCAATCAATTCCCTGATCTTTGGTTGGGTGAAAATATTGGCAACTAGACCCATATTTGCATAGCGATAAAGATGCTCGCCGTCAGTGGAAACGATCCCGCTCGACTCTTGTCCGCGGTGTTGCATCGAATATAGGCCGAGGTAAGTAAAGTTGGCAGCCTCTTTACTGTTGTAGATGCCAAATATGGCACACTCTTCTTTTGGTTTGTCAGATTGAAGAATCATTGGTAGAATGACAATTGCAGTATTTCTAAAATCACGATTAGATGCAAATCAATTCCAACTATATTCTCGTAGATACGCCGAAAGCATTAGAGCTTGCTCTAATTAACCTCAGGCAGTCCAAAATCCTCTCAATTGACACAGAATCCTCAGGATATTACACCTATTATCCACGAGTTTGCTTAATTCAGATCAATTCGAATGCTAAAAACTACTTAATCGACCCTCTCAAAATCCCCGATTTAAAGAGTTTAGCTCCGCTTTTTGTCGATGAGAACATACTTAAAATTTTTCATTCTGCTCAAGACGACATTCGGGCTCTAAAACGAGATTTTTCTTTTCGTTTTAAAAATGTCGCTGATACAATGATTAGTTCTCGATTGCTCTCCATGGAACAAAGCTCTCTTTCGTTTGTTGTTGAGTTTTATCACAAAGTAGCCCTTTCCAAAGTGGAACAAAAGTCCAATTGGGAAATTCGACCTCTTCAAAAACAACAACTACGTTATGCGGCACTTGATACGGCTTACTTAGAATCAATTTGGATTAAAATGGAAGAGGAACTTCGCAAACGCAATCTTTACGAAGAAGCAAAATCAGAATTTGAATTTACTGCAGCAGAGGACTATGTAGCCAAAGAAGGGGAAGGTTTCTCTCTCGCAAAATTTCCTGACATTGTAAATTTTACACCACTTGAACGCAGGAAAATTTTAGAATTATTGCGTTACCGTGATGAAAAAGCAAAACGGATCAACAAAGCTAGTTTTCGTGTATTTGGAAACGATAAATTATCACAAGCAGTCCGAGAACAGCCTAACGAAGAAAAATGTATTGAATGGTTCGGGAAAAAAGACGGGAGCGAGATCTTCCGACTTCTCATTAGTGAATACAATGACCCAATTGATGCATCGGAACTCTCCAAAAGACACGGCGAAGACTTAAATGAAGAGGAAGACAAAAAGTTCCAAAATGCTAAAAAATGGCGTCTTCGCATCATGCGTATTCGTCGGATGGAACATTCGTTATTGCCATCCAACAAACAATTGATCGTTATCTTAAAGGCGAATCCACAGAATCTAGATGAGTTAAGAGCATTACAAGTATTCTCTCCTTGGAAAGTCGAAAATTATGGACCCTCACTCCTTGCAGCACTGGCAGGCTTAAATTACGACTCCATGCTCAATCGACTTTCACCAGTTCGTTCAAAAGAGGCATTTATAGCAAAAAGAAGAAAGGCACAAAATCATTCTTCTAAGGAAGAATGAACTTAGATCTATTTACAGTAAAAAGTCTACTTTCCCAATCTTGGCAAGTCATGCCATTAACGAATGAAAAAATTTCCTCGGTCATCGTTCCGATTTTTGAAACTGAAGAATTAGGACAGGGGCTCATACTCACACAAAGATCCAAACATTTAAAGTCTCATCCCGGTCAGATCTCGTTTCCGGGAGGAGTCGTTGATCCAGCAGATGCAGATTTGTTGCAGTGTGCACTCAGAGAATGGGAAGAAGAGATGGGTGTATCGAGAGATTCAATAGAGATACTCGGAAAACACGATGATATGAAAACTCGGACAGGATTTCATATCACACCGTTTCTAGGCAGATATTCCGGAGATTTTAATTTTTCTCATAACGAAGATGAAGTGGAAAAGATAATCATACTTCCACTATCTAAATTGGCCCAAGCTCCCTTTTATACTTTGAGAATTCCTAATATATTATCAGATGATATTTCTTATTATTTTGATCTTGAAGAGGGGCTTTTATGGGGTGCGACTTGCGAGATTATCATCAAATTCTTGAAAGATTACGCCTCTTTTGAGAGAAATCCTATTTCTGTAGCTCCCAATCTCCAATTCCCTCCCTTCTTTGACCCCAAACTAATCTAAGGTATTTTTGTTTATCCACCGAAAGTATAAGAGTGGGCAAATGCACTATTTTTACTAAGTATATCTTCTATCTATATTTAAGTTTTCTTTTAATTTCTAGTATTTACTCTGAAGATTTTTCAACTAACAAAAGATATGTTTTTATCCTGGATGCGAGCGGCTCGATGTCGGAAAAAATTGACGGTGTCACGAGAATGGCTATCGCAAAAGATCAATTAATGAATTTTTTAAACAAACTTCCCAAAGACGCTGAGGTGGGGTTGGTCGCCTATGGAAATCGTATAGCTGGCTGCAATTCAGCAAGACTATATCAACCTATACAGAAAGGCGGCTCGAGTGCGGCAATCACTAAGTTAACGAGTATTATTCCCTCTGGTTCGACCCCTATTGCAATGACCTTGGAATTGGTCGGAGAATATCTATTGAGAGATTATCGGGATACTGAAATCGTTTTCATTTCCGACGGTATGGAAAGTTGTGAAGGCGATCCAATTCTGACGTTGCATGGATTGAAAGCAAAGGGAAAACGATTTCATTTACACATTCTAGGCATAGATTTAGATCCAAAAGCCGAAGAAGATTTGAATGCTCTTGCCAAAGTTGGAAATGGAAAATACTTTACGATAAAAAAGAGAGAGGATATGGAGTTAGCTTTTTTGGCACTTAGTGGAAATCAAGTTGTACCGGAAATACAGACAAAAGTTTCAAAAAATCCTTCGGTAAAGATTATCAGCATATTACCATATTCTCAGTCATCGAACGGTGATTCTTTTATCATCCATTATGAATTTGAAGGTTACCCAGACACCAAAAACCAAATTGTGCAGCTCTACCTATATCCGAGAGAAAAAAAAATTATTACAAAGGAAATCCCACCCCTACGCGAGAGAAGACTAGGAGATTCTTCGCAAACAGAAATTCAGTTCCAGTCGAATTGGAAAGGAAAAGGAAAAATTGTCGTTCGATTGAATCAAAATCAGGAATCGGAAGCGTCGCTAGAGCTTTGGAATCTGGATCAAATTCCGAAAATCATTGCCAAATCAGATATAAAACTTCTTCAGAATTTTTCCCCATAATGTCGACATATGTCGTATGAGACTCGTATTTGGCAGAACCTTCCCCCTTCTTTTTGGTGTTTTTCTCCTATTTGGCTCACCGATTCTTCATGCTGAATCCGCTAAAAACAGAAAAGATGTGTTCAAAGCAGAAGAACTCAAACAAGGAGAATTGCTGTTTCAAAAAGCATCTGAATTTTATGAGGACCGGAATTATTCCAAAACTGTAGAAGAAATTAAGCTTTTCTTAGTCCTTTTTGTTAGGCATCCACGTGAATGGGAGGCAAGAAAACTCCTTTCTAAATCTTACCGTAAAGTGGGTGACACTCTTGCCTATGCCCAAAATGAATTACGAATGTACAAAGATTACCCGAATACGGAGGAAGGCTTGGATGCCTATCTAGAAGCTGCAAAAGCTCTCATCCGCCTGGGTCGTGAGGCGAAAGCTGCTACAATTTTAAAAGACATAACACAAAATACCTATTCTTCGAAGATTGCTCAGGAAGCTGAGTTAGAACTCGCACAGCTCGAAATTTTAGGTGAGAGTAAAAATAAGTAATTTTTAGGAAAATATTGCCTCTATGATCTCCGATAATAAAGTAGTCACGTTCACAACAGTAAGGTCTTAGAGTAAATTAACGATGTCATTTTTTCAAATGGTTACCTTCCCTGCAAACTCCTACATCATTGTAGAAGGGAAGAAGGATGCGAATAATTTCTATATCATCCGGGAAGGGAAAGTTCGTATCACTCGCGAGACAGCTGTTGTCGGAGAGGACCCGAATCAAGTTTTAGGACCAGGTGATTTTTTTGGAGTTGTGGCTGCTATGAGCCAACACGCCCAAATCGAGTCTGCAACCTCACTTACAAATGTCTCCTTGATTTCTGTAAGTTATGATCAATTCGGAACACTCATTCAGAAATCAACTGCTGTTGCGATGAACATTATACGTTTCTTCTCAATGAAGTTACGTCAATTTGATACTACCATTACCAGACTCTCTTTTAGAAATGCAGTTGAAGAAGACCCGAATGAATTATTCAAAATTGGTGAATACTATTTTCAACTTCAGAATACAGCACATGCGACATTTGCCTATCAAAGTTATCTAAAACATCTACCTAGTGGACAGTTTGTTCCTCAAGCTAAACTTAGATTACAGACGATGAACCAACCTTTCCAGGGTCAAGTTATTGACTATACAAAGTTTAACAGAACCTATAAAGACAACGAAATGATCTTCTGTGAGCATGAGCCTGGTAAAGAGCTATTCATTTTACAGGGTGGAAAGGTTAAAATTTCCAAAATCGTTAATCAAAATGAAGTGATGTTAGCTGTTCTCAATACTGGTGATATTTTTGGTGAGATGGCAATTTTAGACAACAAACCAAGGTCTGCCTCCGCTATTGCATCGGGCGAAGTCGAGTTACTTGCCATCAACAAAGCGAACTTTGAAGGAATGGTGAAAGCTCAACCACAACTAGCAACGAGATTGATCACTCTTCTTTCTGAAAGGATTTGGACAGCTTACAAACAATTAGCGAATTTATTATTAAAGGACTCCCAGGCTCGAATCGTAGATACTCTGATGACTTTGAGCGAAAAGAATAGAGTCAAAATTGCACCAAAACAAGCCTATAATTTCGAAATCGGCACCAAAGACTTATTAAAAATGGTAGGCCTAACAGATCCTAAAGATGAATTGCTCATAGCCGACATCATGAAACAAAATAAATTTATTCGTTTAGATATGGGAAAAATTGTTTGTTCCGATATGGCGGAGTTAGAAAAACTCGTCCAATTTTATCATAAAAAAGCGAGCATGGAGAACAAACTCAAGAAATTGAAGTAAATTTCTTGTTGCCTTTTCTGACTTATCTTTCTTTATTTATAGGGACTAACCACAATGAACGACAAAATACAACTTGAAGAGAATGGTCAAACCATACGCATTAAATTCTTAGATCAGATTTTAGATGGAAATTCTGCAGAGCTTCGGGAGATTCTGAACTCAACGCTCGAAAAGCCGGTGACGGAGGTATTTCTGGATTTAGAAAAGGTGGTCATTGTAAGTTCACTCGGAATTTCTAGATTGCTCTCCTTTAAAAACAAAGCAGACGAAAAAAAAATGAGCGTCAAGATCGTAAATATCCAAGACAAACTGAAAGAGACATTAAAGAAACTCATGCTCGATCAGTTTTTCGGACTTTAAACAAACAAAACGACAGTGCTACTTTTGGATTAAGCTTCTGGCTTGAGACCATAAGTAGCTAGATCTGCTTCCGTCATAATTCTAACTAATTCCTTAAACTTAACCTTTGGTTCCCAACCTAGCTTTTCTTTCGCCTTTGCCGGATTTCCAATTAGAAGCTCCACTTCCGTAGGCCGGTAGTACTTTGGATCGATTTTCACGAGTACCTTTCCCGTTTTCTTATCCTTTCCGACTTCGGCATCAGCTTTGCCTTCCCAGAGTATGTCATACCCAGCAATTCGAAACGATTCTTCGATGAACTCTCGGACTGTATGAGTCTCATTGGTTGCCACCACATAATCATCTGCGTAGTCTTTTTGGAGCATCATCCACATCATTTGTACATAATCTGGCGCGTAACCCCAGTCTCTTTTTGAATCAATATTACCCATCGTCAGGTGCGAAAGTTTTCCGGCTTTTACTGCAGACACTCCGAGTGTTACTTTTCTCGTTACGAATGTCTCCCCTCTCCGTGGTGATTCATGATTGAAAAGGATTCCATTGGACGCATGAAGCCCGTAAGCTTCCCGGTAATTGACGACTGCCCAATAGGCATAGAGTTTCGCAACTGCATAAGGAGATCGCGGATAAAATGGAGTCTTTTCTGTTTGCGGAACTTCTTGCACCAAGCCATACAATTCAGAAGTAGATGCTTGGTAAAAGCGAGATTTGATTCCAGTTTGTTTAATGGCGTCAAGAATGCGCAAAGTTCCTACTGCATCCACTTCCGCCGTATATTCTGGCACTTCGAAAGAAACCTGAACATGAGATTGAGCTGCTAAATTGTAGATTTCTGAGGGCTCGATTTTTTCCAGAATCCGATTCAAGTTGGAGGAGTCCGTCATGTCTCCATAATGAAGAATTAATTTCGAGTTTTGGTGAAGGTGTTCAATGCGATTGCGATTGAACAAACTCGTACGGCGTACGATCCCGTGAACTTCGTAACCTTTATCCAGCAGAAGCTCTGCAAGATAAGATCCATCCTGCCCGGTGATTCCAGTAATCAGTGCTTTTTTCATATGACAAGGAACAGTTTCCATACTTGTCAATTTTAGAAAAGGAAAAATGGCTTTTCGAAAGATCGAAAAGGGAGTTGAATTAAAAATTGAGAGAGTGATAAAAAGTCTCATAATTTTAATTGGATCAACTTTGGTATGAATTTCTCAAAAAAAAATTTCCCGACCCAATGCGTGGCGACCTTCCTATTCCTATTGGTTCTTCCACTTGTTCCTCAAAACAAGCTGATCCATACAGGACCTGATGATTTTACTCTTTGGATGGTAAAGGACAATCAACCGATCTTGGCAACAGTAACCTATCAAACCGCAGAACTAAATTTTTATAGTCCCAGCGAACAGGGATATATCGGAAAAGTGAATGCCACCTATTATTCCGAACCCGAGCTAAAAAATGAAATTTTAAAACGCAAAGAATCGAACATTTATTTTCCCTATGGACAGGGAAGTTTCTCGAATGATTACAAAGGGGATAGTTTTGGGGCGATCTGGACAGGTGTCATTCGGCCCTCGTACACAGAGACCTATAAATTCATTACCAGAACGGACGATGGCGTCAAGTTATGGATCAACGGTAAACTCCTGATTGATAAATGGTATGATATGGGAACTTCTGAATTTTCCGCAGAACTCGCCCTAATGTCCGGAAAAGAATATTCAATTAAAATGGAGTATTATGACAAAGGGGGCGACGCCTATGCAGAGTTAAGTTGGCAGAGTAACTCAACGATGCGATCTGTCATAAAGGAAGTAGGAAATATAGATTTAGGATATTCCTATGAAAATCCTTACGGGCTAGAATCAGATTGGACCTCCGCTTATTTTAAGGGAAAAGATTTTAAGGATCAAATTTTCACAAGAAAAGAATCATCTCTTTCTTTTACGTCAGACAAGGATCCGTTTGCACCTGGAATTCCAAATGAAAACTTCTGCGCGAAATTTACTTCGAGTTTGAAAGTTCCAAAATCTGGAGTTTATACTTTTTATACAACCAGCGATGACGGGATCCGATTCAAAATTAATGGAAATGCAATCATTGACCAGTGGAAATGGATGGGAGCGACTGAATTTAGTGAAAAGTTAGATTTAAAGGAGGGAGAAGAAATATCGATAGAAGTAGATTACTTTCAAGGAGGAGGTGGTAAATTTCTTAAGGTAGAATGGCAGGCGCCTAACAAAGCGAGAGAGATACTGATTCAGAAAGGAAAAAAAAATAGGAATCATTCAAATATAGTTTTGGATATTTATCCCGGAAAGATTTATTCAAAGGATTTAAATCGCGATGGGAAAAATGACTTAATCATTCTCCATCCAACGTACAATGGAAAAATTTCAATCCTCCATCAGGAGAAGGATCACATATTAAATCCTCCTTTGGTATTGAAGGCTGGCAAGGACCCAAAGGAAATCCTCTTTTCTGATTTGAACTTAGATGGAAGAGAGGATCTTATCGTTGTTAGTAAAACTAGCCCCAACTTTCTGTTATTTTGGAATTTTAAAAATGAATGGAAACAAGAAATTTCACCTAAGTGGAATAATACGATTAAAGAACTGAAAATCCTTTTTCATCAGTCTAAATCAAAAGTAAATAATAGTCCTATTTTCATTCTCATTGGAAAATCAGGTGAAATGTCCAAAACGCAATATAGTCCAAGCAGCGGATGGAGCAAATTTGAAGCAGTTTCAACAATCGAAAAACAAGTGATTGAAACTTCAAAATTGGACACCTCGCTGGAAAACAAATGTCTTCCCATCGAGGGCAAAAGAAAAATTTGTTATGATAAATTTATAAACATTTTTAGCATCAATGATTGATTAATCTGGCAAGGATATAACTTCCTCTATGACTTTTGCAGAACGTGGTGCAATCGGAAAAGGTCTTCCAAATGAATTCGTTAGATTTGCCTCGGGATCTATCCCTGATGCATGATGAATGGATGCGATCAGATCCCGTACATGATAGGCGGAAGTATTTTTTGCAGGTCTTTCCCCCTTTTCATCCGACTCACCCAAAACAAATCCCTTAGCAAAAGATCCCCCTCCTAGTAAGGAAGTCCAAACTCGTGGATGATGGTCTCTTCCATCCCGAGAGCCAACATCAGGAGTACGTCCAAATTCTGAACTTAGAAAAAAAACTGTCTGCTGTAATAATCCAGAAGCAGCTAAATCTTCGATGAGAGCAGCAATTCCTTGATCCGTGTCGGCCATAATCTTTGTAATCTGTCCCTTATTATTGTTATGCGTATCCCAACCACCGATCGTTATTTGAATGAATGGTACTTCTTTTTCTGCTAGTCGCCTCGCCATAAGACAAGCTTTTCCTTGCCAAGAATTTCCATATCTGTTTCGGTTCGTTTCAGATTCTTTAGTTAAATCAAAACTGGCTAATTGAGAGGAGTTTCGAAATTCATCTGCGGCTTTGACCATTTCTGACCAAGTTTTTAATTGGGGGGAATTGTTACGTTTTCCGAATTCTTCGTTCATCATGGAGAGGAGATCCTTTCTACGAAGAAGACGCTCATCTTTGTATTTCCCATAGGAAGGAATCAAATGATTGATAGGATTATCCAAATTACCGACATGAAATCCCGCGTAAGGGACCCCAAGGAATCCAGAATTCCCTATTCTTCCGCTCCTTCCACCCATCGTCACATAACTTGGAAAGTAAGATGCCTTGTGATTCTTCTTTTTCGAATAGGCAAATATTGAACCAAAATGAGGAAGATCTGGAAAGCCCATTCCTTCCGGAATTCGATAGCCAGTGTTTAAAAGGTATTGGCCAAAGGAATGATCTCCCTCCTCACTCCATGTACTTCTTATGATCCCTATATGTTTTAATTGTTTCGCTGTTTTTGAAAACGGTTCGAGGAGACTGACACCACTCAAAGAGGAGGAAATTTTCGAGAAGGCGCTATTTGATTTTGGATCTAAGGTATCTACATGACTCATTCCTCCTTCCATATTGATAAAAATTATCGTTTTGACGGGTGAATTATGGGTGAATTCATCACTATCAGTTTCATCTTCTGCTATCAAACGAGAGTGAGTGGAAGTTAAAAACGTCGCACCCAATACAGACAGACTTCTTTTTAAAAACAACTTTCTATCAAATGAATTTAATTTAATTGACATGTAAAAATTCCTGGCTATTCAAAATGGCCCAACATAAATCCTGGATAAATTCCCGATCATAGATTTGATCTGATTTTACGAGCTGTTTCGTAAGAAGGGTAGATTCACTCGCGTGCATATGTCTTCCGAGTAAGGAAAAATAAACATAATCGATCGTCTTTACCATAGATTTCGTTTCATCAAATTTCTTTTTAGGTAAAGAGTCATTCCCTCCGAAATCCCAAGTTAGTTTACCCGTCACTCGTCCATTCATTAGGGTCAATACTTGTTCAATGGTTATCTCGGAGAAATCATCGGAAATATCTACCCGATTTCCTGATCCAAATACAGATAGAAATGTATGATAAGGAGCAGGATGCTCAACTTCTGAAGCGCTCGTAATATCTTTAGGTTGGTCCTTAGGAGTTCGAATGTTTCCTAAACCTGCCAAATCAATTTCTTCTAAATTTCCTAAATCATCCAATGGTTTGATTTTTCTTTCACTGATTCCACTTAAACTCAGCGAATTGGATGCTTTGATCATTGAATTTAGAAGCTGGTCTGGATCAAGGCGTTGGGATGGAAAATATTTGATTTTATCCTCGTGATCTTTTTGGTTCGGTTTGGGATTCGATCTCGAATAAGCGTCACTTGAAACGATATATAATATTAAATCTTTAATTCGATAATTTTGTTTGGAAAAAACTTGATCCAGATGTTCTAAAATCGGTTCGCCTTGGATTTTAGTATCCTCATTCCAATCATCTAACGGTGTGAAGAAACTCCATCCCATCAAATGAGTCCAAACTCGATTGATGATTACTTTACGAAATCGATCATTTTTTCTATCAACTAACCAATTCGAGAAGGCTTTTCTTCGATCATCTCCCAGTTTTAGTTTCGCTTCTGATCCATCCAAATATTTTGGTCGAACCAAATCTCCTCCGGGCGCATCATCTGTATGCGGATATCGTAAACCTAATTTTGGCTGATAATATACAGTAGCATAAGTTAATTCATTTTTTTTCTGGTAAGTTTTTCTCTCTTCTTCTGTCCATTTGTTCCAATTCTCTCGGTTCCATTCACCGTTCTTATCTTGTAAATTCTTCATTTCCGCTGTCGGCAGATGTTCCTCTAATTCTCTGGGAACATAGGATATGTCTTGGCCTTTAAATCGATCTGGATCCCAATTCCAATCTCGCACAAACTGCTGACTAAAGAACGCAGCCAATCCGTAGTAATCACGTCGCGAAAAATCAGAAAGGAAAGGATGGTCATGACACCTAGCACAACCGACTCTTTTGGCATAAAAAAGTCTTCCGACATACTCTGCTACTTGAAGGGGATCACCCCCATCTCGTAAATAAAAACCTGATGCTGGATTCTCAGCGATGGAACCGCTTGCATTGATCATTTCCGTAACTAATTTATCGTAAGGTTTGTTCTCATGAAGTGATACCGCCAAATACTTGTAAAATGCTCCTGTTTGAATTTTTCGCCCTTTGGTTTTATCACGAAACATGGAACTAAATTTAATTCCCCAGAATTCAGCAAAAGATGGATCTCGGAGATAGTTAACAGAATATGCAGTCACCCGAGAATCCGGGTCTTCATCTTCGAATGCCATTAATTCATTTGGAGAGGGAATGGTTCCTTTTAAATGCAAAGCTAATCTTCTCAGAATAACGGAATCTTCCGCCAACTCAAAATTAGGTGAAATTTTACGATATAGCTTATCAATCGGATGTTCTTGTGAATTGGCTATGATGTAAGAGTTAAGGATATATGTTATTGAGACCAGTGATAGAAAAATTGCAAATCCCTGGAAGATGATTCTACCTAAATTTACTCGGCGATAAAACATAAGACCTTTTTAACTCTAAGGCTTTGGAATTGAAATATTTTTCTTGCAAAATTGTTATTTTCTTGGATAAAACTGTCCGATGGCGGAAGAAAAAATATATGAAATGCTTTGGGACTGCGAATTCTGCGGTTCCAAAAAATTACTCGGAAAAACACACAGACACTGTCCGAGTTGCGGTGCCACTCAAGATCCTACGAGAAGATACTTCCCCTCCGATTCAGAAAAAGTTGCAGTTCAGGATCATGAATATTTTGGTGCGGATAAAGTATGTCCATTTTGTCAGACACCAAATGGAGCCAAATCAACATTTTGTGGAAATTGTGGCGGTGCGCTCGATGGAGCTAAGGAAGTTTCAAGAAGGACTGCACAAGTAGAAGGCGCGGCTCCTGCGATTGATAGTGTCCAAAACGCAAAGGCAGATTTTGAGGCACAAAAAAATCCTGACGCTGTTCCAAAGGACCAAAAAGAGGACGATCTAGTTTTTAAGGATTCAAAATGGATCAAACCACATCCGAAAACGCCGAGGTGGGTCGTTTGGCTTTTGAGTACAATTGGTATCGGATCCATAGGTTTCATTTGTGTCGGCGTTCTTTGGACAGAAAGGGTGAACTTAAAACTTACTCAACATGAATGGACGCGAACCATTGATGTCGAACAATTTAAACCCGTTTCAGATTCTTCCTGGTGCGATTCTATGCCGTTTGATGCATATAGTGTTAGTCGTAGATCCGAAATCAGAAGTTACAATCAAGTTGCTGACGGGGAAGAGTGTCACACTGTCAAATCTGATCGTGGAGATGGAACCTATTCAGAGAGTGAAAGTTGTTCAACGAAGTACCGAAGTGAACCGGTTTATGATTCAAAATGTTATTACAAAGTGGACAGATGGGCTTTCGAAAGGACAATCACTGCCAATGGATTCGGTCTAGAAAAAGAGCCGTTCTGGCCTGAACCAATTTATCGATCGTGCAACGGATCTATCGGTTGTGAAAGATTGGGAGCCAAAAAAGAAAAATATCTAGTTCATTTTGAAGAAACAGACGGTGAATCAGCGGGAGAAAAGCACGATTGCGAGTTTGACCAAGTTAAATGGAAAACTTATGAACAGAAGCTTACTTACCAATCTGACAAGAGTGTAATCTTCAATTACATTACCTGTGATTCAATTATTACTGCAGATGCATCAACAACAAACAAAGAATAGGAGATTTTATGGACCAAGCCTGGTTGACATCAACCTTAGAGCGTTTTAAATCAGAAGAGGGACCTGTCAGAAAATTTCTGAAAGAAAGTTCGCTCTTCGCCGAAGCGTTTGCCAATCAAGAATTTGATAAAACAGATGCATTAGTTAGAAAGGAGATTGTAGGAAGACTAGCACCATTTAAGGAAGCATTACGAAAACTTGAGGAAAGTTTTGTCGCCAAAGCCCAGATCCAAAATATCGGTAAAACCAATCCAGCTGTAAATGCACTTGAAAGAATCATGATGAAAATTTCATCTGCAGGCTATGGTTTGAATGGCTTAGGAGCGGGATTTAAAGCTACGACCGCGGAATTGGAAACATTATTAAAACATGATTTCGGAATATTAGAAAAGTTAGGATTACTTGAGCTAGATATTTCACAAAAGCTCAATACTTGGTTCTCAGAGAATCCAGAATCTGCCGTTCAGAATGTAATCACCTCACTAGAGAATATTGAAAAAGAGTTTGAAGCTCGAAACAATATTTTCATAAAAAAATAAAAAACTAACAGGAAGTAAACAATGTCAATTATAGATCGAATAAAATTTGAAGGCTCACCCAATGAGATCGTATGGAAATACCCATCCGATGCGATTAGTACAGCAGGTCAACTGATCGTAGACGAGAATTTAGAAGCTATTTTCTTTAAGGAAGGAAAGGCTTTGGATTCGTTTGGACCAGGTACTTATACTTTAAAGACAGGTAACATACCGCTTTTGGAAGCGCTCATAAATATCCCTTTTGGTGGAAAAACACCCTTCTCTGCAGAAGTTTATTATGTTAACAAATCGATTTTTGCGATGAAGTGGGGTACAAATACTCCAATTCCTTTAGAGGATCCAAAGTACAAAATCGTCTTGAATATTCGCGCGTTTGGTGATTATAAATTCAGAGTCAAAGATGCTAGGTCATTTTTGTTGAACGTTGTGAAAGGCGGAAACCGGACAACGAATGAATCCATTGATGAATTTTTAAAACCAAATATCGTAAGAAGCATCGGGGATTTTATTTCTGAAGTGATTCTGAACAACAATACGTCGGTTGTAGAAATTAATAAATATCGAGATGAAAGTTCCGTTGCCGGTCGTGTAAAGCTGTCTCCTGAATTTGAAAAATATGGCCTAGATCTAACCGAATTCAATGTATCTTCTGTTAACTTTGACCAGGCAGATCCGAATTATCAAAGAATTCAAAAGATCATCACGGACAAATTTGAGATAGATATGTTAGGTGACAAATACCAACAGAAAAAAATGTTCGATATCGGACAGGCTTCTGCGGAAAACCAAGGCCAAGGTGGCGGTGCTATGGGTGCCGGAATGGGAATGGGTATGGGTATGAACATGGGTCAGATGATGGGCAATATGATGAATCAAAATGCGAGCGGTCAAGGTCAAACTTCTCAAGGAGCAAATGAACCGGCGGCAAGAATTGCCAAACTGAAAGGGTTGCTTGATCAAGGGCTCATCACTGCCGAAGAATTCGAGACAAAGAAGAAAGACATTCTCTCCTCAATATGACAACATTTGGTCTTTTGGTATTAGCAATTTTACCCGGTTTTGTAATCGTTCAACGGTACTACTCAAAAGACCATCTCCAGAAAGAACCCATCAGTGTTGTTTTACGCTCTTTTTATTGGGGTGCAGCATTGATATTACCTGCAGGTTTATTTGAGACTCTCTTTACGATGCCAGAACAGCCATCTATCATGGATTTGGCGATCCATTATATCCTTGTGGTAGGAATTACCGAGGAGGTGGCTAAGTATTTGGCGATTAAATTTTATTCGGCTAGAAATGATGCCTTCAATGAACATTTTGATGGAATCGTATATGGTGCCTGCGTCGGAGGTGGTTTTGCTACATTCGAAAATATTTTTTATGTTTTGGAACATGGATTTGCTGTCGGAGTCCTCCGCGCGTTTCTATCCGTTCCTGGACATATTCTTTGGGGAGCGATCATCGGTCATTGGATTGCCAAGGAGAAAATGGAGAACGTGAGTCGGATCAAAGTATTTCTCACTGGAGTGGGTATTTCCAGTTTATTACATGGAGGATTTGATTTCGTCCTAAATTTGGGTGAAACAGCTCTTCTTTATGCCCCCTTCTTCGTAATCGCTCCGCTATTAATTGTGCGTTCGTATTCAAAATCTGCCTTAGAAAAGGATAAGATATACTTATTCAGTAAAAATAATGAGATTTTTCCGAGTTTACCAATTCGTTCGAGCGTTTCTCCAACAAATAAAACATTCTTTAACCTAATTCGAGCTACATTCTATCTGCTAGCTGTTATTTTCTTATTATTCTCGATTTTCCTTTTTCCTTTCTGTATCTACGATTATTGCTCCGGAGCGAAAGATTTTGAAACTTGGATGTTTTCGATCCCAACATTAGCATTAATGATCTCACTACTTTTATATAAATATGGCAAACGTTTTAAGACAAATTTCACCTAAATATAGTTATGCGAAAAGCTTTTTGATTTCTAGTAAATTTTCTTCCGCTTCTTTTTCTCCTTTATCGATAATTTCTTGATACCTTGCAAAATCAAATAATTGGAATTCTTCTAGATGGAAGTGAACGAATAGATCCATCTTTGGTCGCTTAAGACGAGTAATCTCTCTTCCTTCTAATGTGATGGTTCTCGTCATAATTTGTAAAATTGGTGGATACTTAAGGGTATCCCAAATGTATCGAAAAAAACCTTTTTCGGTCGTATTTCGATCCTCAAACAGTTTTACGGGGACAATTTCTTGTAGTGGGGAAACATTGATACCCAAGACCATATCTGCACCAATATTTCGGATCAAACTTTCTGGTACATTATTGATCATACCACCATCTACCAATATTTTCTCACCTAACCGATAGGGAGGAAATGCTCCTGGTAAACTCATGGCACTGACAAGCGCTTCCGTGATCGGTCCCTGGTCAAAAACATGTTCTTTGCCGGTTTGTAAATCGACTGCTGAGGTCACAAAAGGCAATGGCAATTCCTCAATTCTTTGGTCACCAAACGCATTTTTTAACATGCGTTTCATGCGTTTTCCTTTGAAGAAAGCAACAACTGGAATTGTCGGATCAAATGCACTCTCTAACCCACCGAAAAATTCTTTGATTAGTTCTTCTATTTTTTCGGGAGATTCCATTCGGGCATATAAGGCTGCTATTACCGCACCCATGGATGCACCGGAAATATAATCAAAGTTGATACCTTCCCGATGTAATACTTTTAATAAGCCCACGTGTGCAAGTGCTCTCGCGCCACCACCACCTAGTGCAAGACCTCTTGTTTTTGAAACGAGATAACGGGCTAAAGTATCTTTTTGATAAAAAGTTTTTATTTGTTCATCACTGGGTAAATAACTTTTAACTACACCTGCTTCCATTAAGCGGATAGCCCTTCCTATAAAGTTTCTAAACCTACCTTTCCAAAAATTTACAATTTCTTCTTTTTCTCGATAAAACTTTTCTGGATCAGTTTCCCAAAAAACTATAAAATCTGATTGCACTACTAAAAATGAAAACTCTTGTCTTGAAATTTTCTCATCAAAATATAAATGTACGAGTGGAGTTTTTTTTCTAACATCCGTTAGAAATTCGGAAATTCGAGTCGTATCCATTCCGATAAATTTAGAGATCGGAATCGAAATTGAAAGTGCACGAGTGGTTTCGCCATAATTTTCTAAAAAAGTTTTTATCTTTTTACTGAAATCATATTCTGGATCTAACGGAACATGAACACATAATCGCCGCAAGCCGACAAAAGCTCCCTTAGTTACATTGTGTTCCATATGATCTCTCATGCGAGAACCCATAAGTTGGATAATGTTTTGTGCTAATATTTTTTCTTGGGCAGCTAACTGTAAAAATAGTTTCCCATTTAAAACGTATACCAGAGTATCAATGACTGCAATTGCCGATGTCGAATGGTTCGCTCCTGATATTAAGGAATTTTCTGCTAATACTTGTCCAGAACCTATATAGATGCTACCTTGATTGGCAATATTCTCTAATAGAATTTCGCCATATCGAACTATATAAATATTTTCTGATGTTTCACCTTTGTAGTAAAGAGCTTCATGGCTACGGATCAATTTCTCTTGGACATTATTTGAGAGTCGAGTTAGTATCACAGGCGATAGCTTTCGAAACAAATCTACCGATTTCAAAAAATTCTGGATCGCTTGTCTTTCTTGCTCGTTACGTCTCATATTACCTTCTTATTATTAAATTCGTATGTTTACCCACTCCTTCTTACGAAATTTTCTCACAAATGAGATCGCAAGTAACAAAATCCAAATAAAAAAGGCAGCCCATATTCCAACGGAACCTCCTTTGAGTACTATCCCGAAGAGATAAGCCAAAGGAAGCATGACAACGAAGGAAATGATCAAATAAGCAAACATAACCCAATACATCATTCCAGCACTACGAAGTGCTGAACCCACAACCATATGATAGGCATCACCTACTTGCACAAAGGCAACGATGCATAACGCGGGATAACCTTCTCGGATTACAGCAGGCACATCGGTAAAAATTCCGAGTAATTCTTTACCGAAAACGATGAAAACTATTCCCATTGTTCCCATGACCATAGCTGAAAAAGTCGCTGAACGCATAGTACCTTCATAGGCGAGGCGTATTTTCCCCTGACCCATCGCCTGACCAAGAATAGTAGTTGCCGCAATCCCGAAAGCAATGCCCGGCATAAACGAAAGACTCATACAAGAAATCACGACGCTCGAAGCTGCGAGTGTAGTCGTACTAATGAGTCCTGCGATTTTGTAAAAACCAGCAAACGCAAGATTTGTCAAAGTCCCTTCTATTGCAGGAGCAATTCCTACAACACAAAGTTCTTTGATTATTTCCACATTCGGTTTCCAAACTTGTGCCTTGAAGAAAGGAACTACATCCTTTCTGAAAAAGAAAAACAAAACGACTAACAAAGAGGGAATACTAGAAAGTGAAGAAGCGATAGCAGCACCGCGAACACCCATAGCAGGAAAACCCAAATTTCCAAAAATCAAAATCCAATTAAAAAAAATATTTGTAACGGCTGCCACAATCGAAGCAAACATTCCAGCTTGCACAATACCAATTCCGTCAAAAAATCCTCGTAATGCGAAGCCAACAAAGAAAAAAACAGTCCCTAAAAATCGGTAGGAAAGAAAATCCCCAGCATAGGCGATAACTTCTGGATCATCTCCAAGAATTTTCATAATCTTCGGAGCATGAATAAATCCCAACCAAGACATGATTAAACCAATGCATAAGGATACATAAATGGAGTTCACAAGGGTATTCCCCACTCCAATCTCATTTTTTTCTCCAAATCTCCTAGCTACGATAATTTGAACGGCCATTGAGCCACCCATAAGAAAGGCAAAAACGGAAAAATACACCATTCCCCCGAACCCAACGGCTGCCAATGGAACTTCTCCGAGTTTTCCGACCATCGCTGTATCTGAGACCATGATTGCCGTGTAACTTATCATTCCAAAAAAAACTGGTATTGCCAGAGAGAGAATTTTCTGATTTAATCGAGTGAGCTTCAACACTCGATGTATTCTATGAAGCATGGTATGGACAATCTTTTATGTACTGCGATCTGCACAACCACCTTTATGGATGTTTGCCTGCTGAAACTTTATTGAGAATCGGTAAGGGAAATCAAAAGCCTAGATGGGAAATCTATATCGATTCATATGAGAAAGCATATGGATTAAAAATCAAACCCCAGACATTTTTCGAAGAATATTCAGATATTAAAAAATTCAAAACTCTATACCATTTTAAAGAAAAGTCTCCTTTCCTTCATTTTCAAGCGAAGTTCAATCTAATCATTGCACTGATCGAATTTCATGAAAAGGAAATTCGAGAAGTTTCCAGGGACGTTGTTTTTTCTCATGCTTTGGAAGATGTAAGTTATGCAGAATACAGGTTAATGTTTGCAAAAGAAGAAACAAAGGATGGTTTCCTTAGAAAAATAATGGCAAGCTGTGAGGGAATGATCGAAGGGGAGAGGAAATCAAAATCCGAAGGAAAGGAAATCAAAGCCAGACTCGTCATGTCGATTCATCGAGACATTCATTATGAAAAACATTATGACTGGATGAAAAATTGGATGGAGAAAGAAAACATAATAAAAGATTATTTGGTTGGCATCGATTTTTGCAATGTAGAAGAAAAATTCCCACCGAAGGACAAAAAAAATTTTTTCGCTCAAATCATCCGAGATAACATAGCTGAACAAAAAACAGCTTTATCCATTTTATATCATGTCGGAGAAAGTTTTCGTGATAAAACCCCATTCTCTGCTGTAAGGTGGGTTTTAGAATCAGCCATGAATGGTGCACATCGATTGGGTCATGCACTCGCACTTGGTATTTCGCCAGACTACTTTTTAAGCGAGGAAAGAACAGAATTAGTTTCTGAAAGATTAGATCAGATTCATTACGATTTGGAAAATTACCAAGCTATCTCTGAATTTGGACCTTATTTCTTAAAAGAGAATTTAGAGCTGGAAAGAGCCAAACTATTGAAATGCGATCCTTCGGAATTGATCACAATGAATATGGACCTAGATATGATACGTTACTTAGAAACTTTCCAAAACTATAGTATGTCAAATATTTCTAGAACTGACTGTGTAATCGAGTGCTGTCCAACATCAAATTTATTCATTGGAATGTTAGAAACTCTAAAAGATCATCCAATTGCTCGATTTTATGAGAACAATATAAAATTGACGATTGGTTCGGATGACCCAGGACTTTTTGATACAAAACTTGTCTACGAATATGAAAGGGCCCATGAATCTGAAATTCCTGAAACGGCTTTGAAACAAATCAGGGAGAAGTCGTTTGAGTATACTTCCACAATTTTATCTGGTAGGGAAATCGTTGACCAATTGAATCAAGGATTAAACTAGAATTTCTTAGATGAAAAAATTCGGGTCGCTCATATCTCTCCTTGGATTTTGTTTCCTAAACAATGTTTTTCCTCCTCTTATGTCTCAAACAAAAGAAGGGTTTTATGATACAAACAATTATGATTTGAAAAATATACCTGGTTACGATCCCGAGGGAAATATTCTAAGGGATGTTGACCAACCACCAACGTTTTCGCGACCTGAGCTTGCTAAACCGAATGATGTACGAACAAAATATGATCCAACGGCTTCCATTCCAGGGGCGGGTGCGAACCTTCCCACAACGACACAAGCTCAACCATCTAACAATCAATATCTTTCGGCTGGAAATAATGCCTTAACAAAAAGTCCCATTAACCCACTCACTGGCGAAGTCAATCCGAATGCCCTTCAGAATCAAGGTTCAAGAAGTCGAGCAAAGAAAGCGGCAGAAAAAAAACTACGCGAAGAATTTGACGAAGATGCAGTCTACGAAGAAGATAAATTTCGAAGAGGATATATTATTTTTTTCCTAACGCTTCCTTTTGCATTGGGGGCATCGGCTGCTATCGCCAGCGTTCTTACAGCGACAAAAACTCTGACTGGTAGCCTAATTATGATTACTGGGACAGCAGGCTTAGGTGGAACGAATGTTTACTTAGACCAGGAGCGTCTAGAAGAAAATCGAAAAAAGAAAGCTGCCTTAAAATCTGGAAAACCTTGAAGTTAAGAAATCTCAGTGTTCGTTCACTTGTTTTCCTTCGAGAATTACTGAACGCCAAACATAACATCAGGAAATTTTATTTCGAAAACTTAAGGAATTTAGGGAGATTTGTCTACACGCTCTCCGGTATTATTTCATTCTTTATCCTCATATTCGAATATGGCTTTTATTACCCATCTGAATGGATTCCAGTCGTTCAATCTATCGTCACATCTTTAGTTAATTTCTTTTTGATTTATGAAGTTATCTCTTTTCTTTTTTCTTCAAAAAATGCATTGGAATACTTACTAGAGCATAAGCTCCAATTTACGATTATCATTCTCATACTTGTTGAAAAAATATTTCAGGAAAATATCCAACATCTACTAAGCATTTATCACTTAACAGGCGATGACACGACACTGATTTTTTTATCTTCGAATCAACTCTTACTCATTTTTTCTAATCTTGCCCATTTTTATCGAATTTCAAGATTATATAACGCGAAAAATATCAATCCATCTTTTATTTTCATAATTTCTTTTGCTGCGATTATTTTTTTTGGTAGCATCTCGCTCCACTTCCCTAAAGCAACTGTGAAAACTTTACCTAGTATCGATATTATTTTCACAGCATTCTCAGCTACCTGTGTCACAGGTCTATCAACGATCAATATTTCTGATGAATTCACTTTTACCGGGCAACTAATCATACTATTAATGATTCAAGTCGGTGGCTTAGGTCTCATGACTTTGACAAGTTTCTTTTCGTTTTTTCTCGCAGGTAAAGCCTCAGTAAATGATAAATTATTGCTTAAAGATTTGCTTTCGGAGGAGTCCATCGGAAAAGTGAAAGAGATTTTAAAACAAATCACTTATCAAACTATATTCATTGAATTCTTAGGTGCAATTGTTCTGTATCTAACATTTCCGAGTACTTCATCTCTCACGGTGTCGAAAAAAATTTATTATTCTATTTTCCATGCAGTATCTGCTTTTTGTAATGCGGGCTTTAGTTTAATGCCACAAAATTTAAGCGATCCGAATTTTTCGAAAGCACAAAGTTTTCTTTCTGCCATTATGATACTCGTCATATTAGGAGGAATAGGTTTTCCTGTGTTAGGTCAATTGCGTCGTTGGATTTTTCATCGAAATGATCCGACATTTCGTTTTTCGATAGCGACTCGCCTCGTTTTATTAACGTCTTTCATACTTTGGTTTTTTGGAGCACTGTCTTATTATTTCTTCGAACAAGAAAATACTTTAAAATCTCTTTCTTTCGCTGATCAAATTTTTCATTCTTTGTTTTACTCGATTACGACGCGGACAGCAGGATTCAATACTCTGGACTTAACAAAAATGGGTATTCCCATAACATTTATTAGTTTTTTCCTTATGTGGGTAGGAGCCTCGCCAATTTCTACAGGAGGAGGGATTAAAACCACTACCTTTGCTATCTCCTTTTTTAATATAATAAATCAAATTCGAGGAAAGGATACTCTAGAAATCCATTATCGTTCGATTGCTCCTTCCACGATCGCCAGAGCAAGTGCTACGATTGTTTTGTCTTTGTTTGTAATTTTTTCTGCTATCCTTGGCCTAGTAATTTTTGAAACGGCGCCTTTTCTTGATCTTTGTTATGAGGTTGTATCTGCTTTCGGAACCGTTGGCTTATCGCGTGGACTCACACCGAATCTCTCGTTTTCAAGTAAGGTCATTCTTTGCATCGTTATGTTTGTGGGTAGGGTCGGAATCTTAACTCTTCTGATCGCCATTTCGAAAAAAGCAAAAAGTTATGCTTATAAGTATCCTTTGGAATATGTTGTAGTAGGTTAATCATGGAACGAAAAAAAATCGCAGTGATCGGAATGGGAAGTTTCGGGAATTTATTTGCACGTTATCTCTTTCAAGAAGGCCACGAAGTTTTAGCCATTGATAAAAATGAAGAAGTTATTCAGGATATAAAAGACTTTACTACAGTTGCAGTCATTTTAGATGCGACTGACGAAAACGCACTAAGATCTCAGGCCATTGAAGAAATGGATATCGTCGTTTTGGCAATTGCAGACGATTTTCAAACGTCCGTTATATGTGCAGACTTGTTAAAAAAAATCGGAGCTAAAAATATTTATGCTCGGTACCAAACAGAGTTGCAGCAAAAAATATTTAGTTTACTGGGTATCGTTAATTTGTTTAATCCGGAAGAAAAGGCGGCTAAGTCAATGGCAGAGATGTTAGGTTATTCAGCAATGAGATCTAATTTCTTACTTTCTGATGAGTATAGTGTAGTCGAAGTGAATGTTCCGAAAAGATATATTGATAAGACGATTGCAGAAGCTGATATTCGTCATAAATATGAAATTAATATTATTACGATTAAACGATTTGTGATAAACAAAGATAGCAAACGTGCCTCTGATCGAAAGATGGAAAAAATACTGGGAATTCCTCATGGAAGCATGACCCTAAGGGAAAATGATGTACTCGTTATTTTTGCTTCTCAACAAAATTTAAATAAATTTCTGGAAGGCTAACACTATTGGGACCAAAACGAATTATTTGTCTCACGGAAGAAACCACAGAACTATTATATCTTTTGGGGGAAGAGGAACGAATTGTAGGAATATCTGCTTATACAAAAAGGCCACTCCGAGCCAATTTAGAAAAACCAAAAGTTTCCGCTTTTATACAAGGCAATGTTAAAAAAATTGAGGCTCTCCAACCAGATCTCGTAATTAGTTTTTCTGACATCCAAGGACAGTTGGCAAAAGACCTTATTGAACGTGGTTTAAATGTTCTGATTTTTAATCAGAGATCCATTTCAGAGATCTTCGAGGTTATGTCTATTTTAGGTGGTCTTGTTGGAAAACTAAAAGAAGCTTCAAATCTAGTAGATACATGGAAATCAAACATTGATTCGATGTTAAATGAGATCCAAAGTTATAGTTATAGGCCAAAAGTTTTCTTTCAAGAATGGGATGATCCTATTATTACAGGCATTCAATGGGTGAGTGAAGCAATCGCAATTGCAGGTGGCGAAGATGCTTTTTTAAATTTGCATAAAAACAAAATGGCTAAGGATCGAATTATTTCCGCAGAAGATGTGGCCATTTCGAATCCAGATGCCATTATCGGATGCTGGTGTGGGAAGGCTATGGACTGGGATTGGGTAAGAAACAAACCAGAGTGGCAGAACACGAAGGCGATTCGGAATCAGCAAATATTTGAATTGGATCCAAGTATCATACTTCAGCCAGGGCCCGCTCTCTTTTTGGAAGGTATCCCCACTTTAAGAAGAATTATAAAATCTATCCCCAAATAGATCCTTTGTAACAATTCCGTCATAAGTTTGTAACAAATATCAGCTAAGTTCTATGCATATCATTCTGATATGGAGACATTCATGACCTTTCCATTCAAAAAGTCTGTAGCTAAATGCTCAGTATCTTTTCTCATCACGTTAATAACGATTTTTTCTGTTGTTAGTTCCATTGACGCGCAAACTAACCCAAATCCTGAACCACAAAATAACAGTATCACGGAAACAGAGCAGCCAATTGAAACCAAAAAGGAAATACCTGCTCCCGTTGAAAAAGAGTCTGAAATCGGATTAATTAAATTATTTAATACGGGTGGATGGTCCATGTGGCCACTACTACTCTCTTCTATCATTGCTTTGGCAGTAATTTTTGAGCGCCTCTACTTTTTTTCCCGAACTAAATTGGTTGCTAAAGGTTTCAATCAAGATCTAGAAGATTCGATTGAAGCTGGTGGATTAAAAGGTGTAGAAGATTACCTATCTAAGAATGTAGATCAAAAAATCTCTGATGTTCTCAAGAACGGAATGGAAGTTTCTCAGAACGATCCAGAAATTTTTGCTTCCGGTGTAGAACGTGAGGCGAGTGAAGTTATTACCCTCTTAGAAAAAGGATTAACTATCCTTGCAGCTGTTTCCACCATAGCACCGTTAGTTGGATTCTTGGGTACTGTTTCTGGTATGATCAACGCTTTCGATGCGATTGCAAATGCTGATTCCGTAAATGCAAAAGTAGTCGCTGGTGGTATCAAAGAAGCTTTGATCACGACAGCAGCCGGTTTGATAGTTGCAATTCCTGCAATGGTTTTCTATCAATATTTACAAGGACGCGTTGCTACTTTTACGTCTGAAGTGGAAGAGTCTGCCAACAAAATCTATAAAGAATATTTAAAACTTAAAGCTGGAAAGAAGGCTTAATAGGGTCTTCGTATGATTAAGTTAAAAAAGAAACAGGAAATTGAAGAAATATCGGCTGCATCCATGTCCGATATTGCTTTTTTGCTTCTTGTATTTTTCATGGTTACCGCTGTTTTTTTTGTAAAAGAGGGATTAAATATCGCTCTTCCTCGAAAACAATCGGATCCTCAGCCTTTCTTAAGAAAAAACGTCTATGAGATTCTCGTAACTCAGGATAGATTTAAAATGAGAAATTCATCTTTTGGCACTAAAGAATTTGAGAATCTCAAAGATTTTCGAAAAGAATTAAACAATTTAGAAATACCCGACCTCCCAAACAAACTAGCGTTAATTGTTACTACAGGTGACACGAAATATGGTAAAATGTTAGATGCCCTGTCGGCTGTCCAATTGCGCGGCTTTGAAAAAATATCTGTGAGAAAAAAGAAATAATATGTTACGTCGAAAAAGACCTGCACCGTCTGTACCTGTTAGTTCCATGGCAGATATCGCGTTTTTGTTACTCGTGTTCTTTATGGTTACCTCTGTTTTAGACTCAGATCCAGACCTTCCGATTGATCTTCCAGATGTTCCTGGTGGAGAGCAATTAAACAAAAAAATTGCTAACTTGTACTTATCGGCCGATCAGAAGAGAACTGTCTACTTCAATGGTGTGATAATGCCAATGAATGAAGCGATTAATAATATCAGAGCAAAGATAGCAACGACTCCTGATCTTAAAGTTTTAATCCACGCAGATCAAAACCTTACTTACGAAGAAATTGATAACACTTTCGAGTCCTTAAGAGAGATAGGCGCCTTAAAAATATCTCTTGTTACTAAAACCACCCAAGGTGGTGGGTTGAACGGAAAATAAATTGGAAACAGTAACACTTCCCAAAAGATCCAAACGACAAAGAATTTTTCGCTTCATCGATCGTTATCGAATGGAGGCTGGACTCTTACTTTCTACTCTCGTACAATTATCCATTCTATTCTTTTGGTTCACGCCTAGTTTTGATTCCAACAGTCTAGATGATCTAATTGAAGAAGTAGCTTTTATTGATAACGTACAAATCACTGAACCAGTAGCAGAATCAAAACCAACTGATGGAGATTTTGATCTTACGGATAAAGAGAAGGAAGAAAAAAAAGAAGACCCTCGTATAGCGGGTGCATCTGACCCTATTGTTTCAGGCGCAACTTCACCAGTTGATCTTTCACCTAATGTGAGACCAGAATATACTGCCGAAGCAAAATCCCAAGGGATTACAGGTACGATGACTCTGGAAGTTGTAATCTCGAATACAGGTGAAGTACTGCGTGTAAGATCAGTAGGTAAATCCTTAGGTGGAGGGCTAGAACTGGAGGCAATTTCTACCTACCGAAAGAAAAGGTTCTCTCCTTCGGTTTTGGAAGGGAAACCGATTACTGTAAAAGTGCTTGTCCCGATTCGATTTACCTTAAATTAATTTTGCTCTTGGATGGGCTGCTCATCGGATAAAGGTTTTTTTGGTATTTCAATTCTTTCAATGCGGATTTCGTGCACAAAGTCTTCTGCATTGAACTTATCTAATATCGTAATTCTGCGGGGGAAGTATTTGCCTTCCCATTCTTCATAGTATCCAAATTTTAAAATCCCACGATACCAGGAAAACAGTTCTCTATACGTGAACTCGATCCATTCAAGAGCACCGCTATCTTTTTCGAAATAGGCAAGGTATTGGTCGGTATCTGGAGTCGCGTCGACTTGAACAGACGTTAAGTAAACAGTTTCGTATTCCTTTCCCAGAAATTTCACTTCTCCTGAATACTGTATGATATCAAAATCTCTCAATTTCCAAACTAACATTAGATAGAGTCGAAGTGACTCGAGATAAATTCTGACTTCATCATCGCCGGTAAAGACCTTACCTGTATCCGTAGAAATCTGATAAGCATCTTTTTTAACGATACCTAGATATAATCCTTTATTCACTCCGTTCAACATTTCGATTTCCATTACATTCTTTTCAAAATCCAGAAAAACCTTCATACGTTGTTCAGTCTCCTTAATGGGAGTAAAAAAACGTACAGCTTTCGAATGCCAGACGTCCTTTAATGTAAACTGAATCTGTTTATAATTTTTCCAGTCTCCGGGTTTCATTACTTGTTCCGAAGGATTTTGAATTAGACTTAAGGCTTTTTTTTGAAGATCAGGATTCACACCTGTATTTGCTAACAACGGAGGTCTAAGGTCAGCGAGTTTACAGGAGACACTCATAAATGTTAGGATGATAACTGTAAAAAAAGATTTTTTTTTCATCAACACCCATAGGAAATGAAAAGTTGGTTATGTCAATGTGTATAAATAGAAAAGGCTGGTTGCCCAGCCTTAGAGTATTGTCGAGAGGGGCTCTTATGCTTTCGCAGAAGGAGCGCTAGTTTTTTTAATTGATTCAGCTACTTCATTAATTTTTGCTTTTACTGATTCAATTTTGCCTTCTGGCATTCTTGATTTGATCTCTTCAGAAATCTTAGCATAATTTTCTACGATTTTTGAACGAGTTTCATCATAGTTTTTTCCAGCTACGCTAGAAAATTCTTTAATGTCTGTTAGGATTTTGTCAACAGATTGGCGCACTTTAACAGAATCTTCAGAATTGTCAGAAGCACCTTTAGAAACTAACTCATTGTAAGTTTGCTCAAGTTGTACTTTTGCTTTGTCCAAACCTTCTTTCCCTGATTGGAAAATTCCGATTCCTGCGTTAAGAATGTCCATTATTTGTTTTTCCATTGTTTAGCTCCTGGTTTTCACCTATTTGTGCAGTGCACAAACTAATCTTGTGCGCCGCACAAAATCTGTAAATCCTTTTTTTATCTTTTACCCAAAAAAATTTGATTTTTATATCGCTGAGCCGACTAGCTTTTCCCGTTGGTGAGCCATTAGGTTCGCTAAGATCGCTTTGTAGGCCTCTCTGCCTGGGTATTCAATTTGTGATACTCCAGACTTTACCGCAGCTTCAGCGACTGCGGGTGCTACACTGTACAAAACTCTGGCATCCAAAGGTTTTGGAATAATGTAGTCTTTATTAAACTCAATGTGTTCCAGTCCGTATGCTTCCGCGACTTCCGAAGGTACAGGCTCCTTTGTCAATTCAGCCAAGGCATAGGCGGCTGCTAGTTTCATTTCCATATTCACGATTTTTGCCCTTACATCGATCGCACCTCGAAAAATAAAAGGGAAACCGAGGACATTGTTCACTTGATTCGGGAAATCACTTCTTCCCGTCGCCATAATCAAATCCTCTCTGACGGCCTTAGCGTCTGGATAGGGAATTTCTGGATCAGGATTGGCTAATGCAAAAACAATGGGATTGGGTGCCATGGATTGTATCATGGATGTTGTAACTACATCAGCCACGGACACCCCAATGAATAAATCAGTATTAGGAAAAATATCAGCGAGTGTCACGGCATCTGTTTTTCGGATAAAGGGTATTTTCGATTCATGGAGACCAGTTCGCTTATCAGTTATTACACCTTTAGAATCAACCATGAAAATCCGATCATGATTCACACCTATATGTGTAAGCATTTCGGCAATCGAGATCGCTGCTGCACCTGCCCCATTGATCACGACCTTTAAATCACTTGCTTTTTTGTTTGTTAATACAAGTGAATTTAAGAGAGCTGCAGTGCATATAATGGCGGTTCCATGCTGATCGTCGTGGAAAACTGGAATCGCCATTTGAGCATCTAACGAACGTTCAATATGAAAACATTCCGGAGCTCGAATATCCTCTAGGTTGATTCCACCAAAAGTAGGCTCTAAAGATTTTACGATTTGGATAAATTTTTCAGGATCGGTTTCATTGATCTCAATATCAAAGACATCAATTCCAGCAAATTTTTTGAAAAGAACTGCCTTTCCTTCCATGACAGGTTTTCCAGCGGCAGCTCCAATATTTCCTAAACCAAGAACAGCTGTACCATTCGAAATGATTCCGACCAAATTTCCCTTGTTGGTATACTCATAGACTAGTTCTGGATGTTGTTCGATTTCAAGGCAAGGGAACGCGACTCCAGGAGAGTAGGCTAAGGATAAATCATAGCTGGTTTCTGTCGGTTTCGTAGGAACGATTTTAGTTTTTCCCTTCGGGAAACTTGAGTGGTACTCTAGAGCCTTATTTTTCATGGTTGATTTTTCCAATCTTTCAGGTTCTAAAGAAAATCCCAGAAGAAAATCCTCCCTAAAAAAATGCATTTATGATTGCCAATTGCAGTCTATGTCACTTTAAATCTATGAAATCGAAGGTAGATTGTATGATGAATGAATGGACAGGCGAATTTTTTGGTACTCTTGTATTGATTCTATTAGGCGATGGTGTGGTTGCTGGAGCTCTTCTCGAGCAATCCAAGGCTAAAAATTCTGGTTGGATCTCCATCACAGCAGGCTGGGCCTTGGGTGTTATTTTCGGTGTGTTCGTTGCCAAAGCCTTTGGTAGTCCAGACGCACATTTGAACCCTGCAGTGACCTTATCCCAGTGTATCCAGACGGGTGATTTTTCGAAATTCTTAACCTATACCTCTGCCCAAGTTTCCGGAGCCTTTTTCGGAGCTGTTCTCGTGTATCTCCACTATCTTCCTCATTGGAAAAAAACAAAGGACTCAGGACTCATTTTGGCGGTCTTTTCGACAGATCCTGCTATCTCCTACACCCTTGCTAATTTTATAAGTGAAACATTTGGAACGTTTTTGCTTATAATTGGCATTCATTCGATTTTTTCTCCATCTAACTTCGGATTATCGGTTGCGATCGGTACCTGTCTCGTGGGGGCTCTTGTTTTTGCCATCGGGCTTTCCATGGGAGGGACGACCGGCTATGCAATCAATCCAGCCAGAGACTTAGGTCCGCGAATCGCACATTTTTTGTTGCCCATTCCCAACAAAGGACCCTCCAATTGGCGCTACGCCTGGCTCCCAATCGTGGCACCTTTTTTTGGCGCGACCATCGCTGCCCTGCTTTTGCGATGGATTTAATGGGACAGAATACTACTGTTTTCTTAGCTAGAAGCAAAGAAATGCAAAAGGGCAAGAATTCTTAGCTTGAAATTATTATAAATCGAGAAAAAATACTAAATATGGTTCCCATGCGAAATCTAGCGACTTTATCATTAGCCAGATCTTGGAAAAAGGGTCTATACCTACACTTTTTTATAATTCTCAATCTCTCTTTTTATTTGCAATGTATGTCCAAGCTCGATTTCGAAAACTCTGGAGATGCAGAAAGTGATGCTTTTTTATACCGTGGTTTCCTCACACAGTATCTAGCCTCTCTCGCTCCCCTACAAGATAACAGTACGAATGCTGAAGTACCACTTTATCTTTCTGCACTTTTGTTCCGACCTCTTCAATCCGTATCTGTCCGTGTTTATCCTGTAGATTCAGAAAATGGAAATCTTGGTAGTTTTTTTGAATATGCAAGAATCCCTGTACCGGGAGGAATTTCACCTGGTTGCGATCCAGTGAGAGTGGTTCGAGTTCCAACTACCAAAGAACTCCTCGTTGCAGGCGGAAATAACAATCTAATCTACTCATTCAAAATAGAAGACAATGAAACCATTGCTCCTTATGTAAATTCCAGTAGCGTAGCGCAGCAAGTTCGGAATCTTGCAGTTAGTCCAGACGGTTTGAAAATTCTTGCTGCACCTGAAAGCACAGCGTCGCCTCCTGATCCTCTGTACCGTTTTACTAGAAACCCAAATTCTGGTGCTCTTACCATACAAAATTCTGGTGGTTATCCATTTGGATTAACTTGCGCACCTAGATCGATTGCCATTGCCCCAAATGGGAATAATATATTTGTATCAAATATTACCTCGACCTCTGCGATTCAAGGCTTCCTTGATAACAATGGTGTGATAACTCAATCATCGACAAACATAACCTTAGCTGCAAACATTACGAGCAATGACAACATTTGTCTTCATCCTACAAAATCATTTTTATATACTTCGATCGCACAAGCTTCTGCTCCACTCGTGGGCTTAAAATACGATTCCGACTCTAATTTAAGTTTTTTACCGAACTCACCATTTACACCAACTGCCAATTATGTAAGTACGCCGTCCCTAAAAACGAGAACGTTAGCCATTGATCCGTTAGGAAAATTTGTTGCCTTTCTATACAACGAATCCAGCAGTCGAAAATTACAGCTAATGCATATTAACCAGGAAACAGGGGCGCTTACTCCTACCAATAACCCTGTCAGCGTTGGCAATGCACCGAATGCATTGGAATGGGATAAAAGCGGAAGATTCCTTTATTTTATTTCGGATGACCTTACCAATTATCAAATCGAAGTTTATAGAGTTTTAAAAGATGGAAGTCTTCAAAAAACATTAAATTCGCCTTACACAATTACAACAATGGCCGGAACTGGTGCTATACCAATTAGCCTTTCATCGATTACAAAGTCTTCTAATGTCAAAATTGGTGAGTATCCCTGATCAAAATTGATCCCACTAAACGTGCACTTCTTGCATGTTTGGTGACAACATTTTTTTTCTCTTTGTTTTTATTCTCTGGGCCCAATCTCCCAGACAATGATCTGTATTATCATACAGCGATCGCGAAAAAATATCTAAATCTCAATTTTACTCAAGAGCTTCCTTGGCCAGAATTATCCATACAATCAAAAACGTTTACTGATTTTCATTTTCTGTTTCACCTTCTCGAGATGCCCTTTTTACTTCTTCCGTTCTCCGAAATTACTAATATTAAATTTTTTATCTTATTCTGCCTTTGCTTTAGTTTTTTCCAATTGATTAAGTATCTCGAATCAATTAATCCAAAGCTCGACTATCTATTTGTATCTTTGTTTTTTGCATTAGGTTCCCCATTATTTACGGGAAGAATGTTATTTGGCCGCGGAATCATTCTATTTATTGGATTTTATTTTTTATTTTTAAGATCTTTTAATGAAAAAAAGCATTTTCCAACTTTTATAATTTCGTTTTTCTCTGTTTGGTGCTATGCGGGATTTCCACTCTTGATTTTGACTGCGGTTCTCTTCGCATTCAGTGCATACTTCCAGAAACGAGAGTTACCCATAAACGTATTATTTTTAACTATTTTAGGTGTCACATGCGGTTTAATCATTCATCCATCTTTCCCCCACCAATTCATGGGATATTATGTTGAGATTATATTGCAGGCCGTTGAGCCTATGCATATCGAGCCCATCGCTGAGTGGATGGCACCAGATAGAAATCTAGTTTTCGGAGGAGTTTGGTTTATTTTACCTTGGATAATTTTAAAATTTCTACTCAACAAAGAGTGGAAGCCTGAACATTTTATTTTTTTAAGTCTCACTTTCCTTTATTTAATTTTTTCATCCGCATCTCTAAGATTATTTGAAATGTTCTGGTTATTTGCATTTTTATTTCTTTTCGTTTCAACAGAAGAACCAAAGATATTTAAATATTTAAGTATTGTTATCTTAATTTTTATCCTCTTCCCCAATATCTATTTTAAAATGCAGAACCAATTCAAACATGCAGATCCTACATCAGCGATAGATACGACAAATTGGATAAATCAAAACTTAAAGAAAGAAGAGAAAATATTTTTGTCTTGGGGCGACTTTCCCATTTTTGTTTATAAAAGTCCCGAAATGAGGTATCTTTATGGGTTAAATCCTCTTTATGCATGGGCATTTGATTCCAACAAATATGCGTTACAGAGAAGTTTTTTTGAAGGGTCAACAGAGAACTTTCAATATATTCCGAATTTACTTGGATATAAATATGTAATCCTAAATCAATTTTACAATCAGCCGGTATTTCATTTTTTAAAAACATTTGCAGGCATGGAATTAATTTATGAAAATAAGAATTATTGCATCTTTCGTGTTAAAGACAGCGTAAAATAACTGATTGGTAAAAAAATAAATAATAAAGTTAAAAGAATCGCATTAAATTTTGGAAGATCTAATTCCAAATGATCTGTTGTGCTTTTAAATGTGGCTATCTGATTGGAATCAGAATGAAATAGTTGGGTCCCTTTTTTATCGAATAGTGCTGGAAAGTAACTTATCGAGGTAAATTTCCAGTCTTCCTTTTGATTTTGAAGTATTACTTTTGAGATTCGATCAAAGACACTTACATTCCAATCCCAGATCATTGGATCATCTTTAGGTGCCGGAGCTCTTAATAAAATAACAGGTAATCCAAGAGAATTGTAAGATCTCGCAATAGAGTATGATTCTTCTACATGACTTGAATTTACATATAAAAAAATCAAAGAAAATTTTTGTCTCAGAGTTTCATCAATGCTAATCAATTCATTCTCCGAATTTATTATCCTTAAAGGAATATTATGCGCATGAAGATTTGCCAAAACCGTGTTCGATTCTCTTAAAAATTTATTTGGTGCTATTTTTTCCCTTGTTCGATACCAACTGTCAGATACGAATCCAGCAGGCAAGGATGGAAAAAAAATTGTTTTTTTAACTTCTGCAAGTATGAATGGAGCACTGTCTTGCAAGATTAAAAATGATTTCGGTCGTGAAATTATAAAATTTCTAAATTCTTGGCTGTGGCCAATAACATATTGTATACCTGATCTTTGAAAAAAAGCAGGTAATTGCGTTTCAAAATTATCCCCCTCGATCCCTTCGAAAAATAAATTACTCCAATCGATTTCCGTTCCCCATCGAAAAGTATTTGGTAGTCCTGCGGATTCCCAATTAAACATCAAAGTAGGGAACAAAGATGATTCAACTGTTAGTCCTAAAGCATTTCTTAATTTGTGCTTTCGTAAAAAATTTGACCAAAAATGAGGCGAGGAGAAATACTCTCTTCCTCGCGTTATCTCGGGAAAAACTAAAGAACCTCGCGGAAGCAGACCAATCGCCTCATCCATCTGAACAAAATTCGCCTTTGTGTTTTCAGGTATCACTTCATCGAAATATGGAGAACTAAGTCCTTCCTTCGAGGGAGGATCAAAAAAAATAAAATTTCTAAACGCAAACAGGAAAAGAATAATGAGAGTCCATCTTGCATTTACATATTTTCGATTAATCAACGTTAGATGAAATATTCCTATTACCATGATTGCTGAAAAACCAATATAAAATGTATCAAATGCTCTATAATTATGAATTCGTATTCCTGGAAAAATATAACCAACAGTATTATCTAGAGACAGCCAAATAAAAAAAATACTCAAAATGAGCGCATATGCCCTACCGTTGACTCGATTTAAATTTTTTCGAAATTCAAATAAAAATCCGATTATAGCCAAAATAGAAATGATACGTCCGGAGATAATTAGCAAAGAAATATAATTAACGGAGAAGGATTCACCACGTCCATAATGTGCTAAAGCTTTATCATAGACATCTTTCCCTAAAATCGAAAGTAATGGAGGGTATGTATAACCATAAAACACCCCACTCGTATATGGACTATAAAGAACATAATTTATCCAGGAAGGTAACGATATTATAAAAATTGCCAATATTGATAGGCCGAGGAATCTGATTCTCTTTAACCAGAATTTATAAAACAAGAGAATATGAATTGATACTGCGAGAAACCAGAAAAAGGAACTCAAAAAATGTGTGCAGATTAATAACGAAGAAATAACGATAAACTTTATTATATACTTAACATTTAAAGTAATTCTAAACTTTTCTATTTCGGAAAGAGATAGAAACAAAAATGCGTGTCCTAAATTGGAAATAAAAGTTCCCTCCCACATCCCGATTAAACTCGTTCCCTGTAAGCCATCTCCTGCATAACTAAAGTAGAAAAATATAGTTGTATAAGATAAAAGAACTTGGTAGTAGATTGAGATTTGTCTTCCTAAGTATACTTTAAAGAATCTATGGATAGAATAAGCTAACAGTGGAATAATGAAAAAGATGGCTGTTCCAAAGGCAGTAACAAAACTTATAGGTAAACTTATAAATAAAAATGTAACTACAAAATAGAAAAAAGAGGGATAAAAATAAAAAGCTGGAAAACCACAAAACCAACCGTCATCCCAAACTAATGATCTGAACTCTCTAAAACCACTCGCATAAACTTTTGCCAGTTGAAAGTGCCCTGTCGTGTCCCAGCCACCTAACTCTTTTCCAGAAAAATAATAATTAAACTTATAAACGCAGAGGATTAAAAATAGTGTAGCAATTAATAATTCAAAATATTTCAAATAAAAATTTTTTAATATTAACATTTTAAAATTATCGCCAATCACCTAATTTAGTTTTTCCCAGTAACACAAAATCTCTCAGAAAATCGCGATAGCCAGTGATTGTTTCTTTTTTGTTCTCCGGAGCCGGATTGAATATACCTCGTTTTCTGAATAATTTGGAGGGATTTTCTTTAATATCAGACCAAGTGCCGATTTCTAGTGTGAGGGGCAGAAAACGAGATTCTGAGTTCGGATTTTTGGCGATGATTTTGTCTTGAAAATGGTCATAAAACTTATCCCAAAGATCACCATGGGTCGTATAAGATTCGCTCTGCGGACCAAAATTAAATCGAGTATGTCCTAAACGTGTCTGCATATAGTTAGCTATTTTTTGATACAGAGGAGTATCTACACAAGGTCGCTTCGTGCCAGCATATGGCCACCATACATGATCAATCGTTCCAAAACCAGAATGTAAATCTAAAACGGGCATAATAGAATTTTCGGAAGAATAAAAGTATTGATGCACATAACGAAACAAAGCCCGTGATTCGGGTTCCAGAGACTTTCCTCGGTAGTAAGGAAATTTAGAACTAAACTTTTGACCACCAAACAGGAGAGGAGCTGCCTCGGCTTCCACTCCAGAGTTTCTCATCAAGTCAACGCCAGCTGGATTAGATCGACTTTTTTTAGCTACACCACCAGGATTTACGATCGGAAGAACAACTAGACCAACATTACCCTTTTCTAGATCAGGAAAATACCCACTATTCTTTTTATTTAGTACAAATTCCAGAAAATCCAATATAACTCGAATCCCTATGGTTTCTAAGCCATGAACACCCGCTACTATCCCTACAGGATTTTTTCTTAACGCCTTTTTGGTTCCAATTTCTATCGCGTGAATGGGGAAACGAAAACCTTCATCGGTTTTACTAGAAAAACCAAATTGATGCAATTGAGCATTTTTACCACCAAGTTTGACAATTTCTAAAATTCTACGTTCATATCGATTTAGCCGTCGAAGACCACGTAACATATATTATGTTCCTGACTGGATTTTTTTTATCACTTTACACTCAGGAATTGAATCAACTAAACCATTTTTCAAAGAATTGCATGTCGCAGAAATGATTTTGTTTTTACACTCGCGATAGGATTCGATGATCACCTTTGGATCACCTCCGATCAATCGATACGCATTGCTATCTCGGAATTCTTTTTGGCAGTGAGATTCTTCCAATCTAGATTTTGTAAAATCCTTTAACTTATCCGGAACTCCTATCCAATTCTCGTCCGCACAAGCTCTGTATTTCTCACAAAGTTTCGCAGTTATTTTTAACGACTCATCTTTCCATTCCGTCGAATCTATACCTTTTTTCTTCTTACAATTACCAAAAATTAAAAACGAGATTGATATTATAGTCCATAAAATTATGGATCGAATTGGTCTTTTCATTTTATTGTTTCCTTTTTTCGGATGAGAATTTCGATTCTTTCATCTTTGGCTTTTTTTTCAGGTGTATCACCTTCATTGGATTTTTGAAAAACCGAATAACCTTGAACAGAAACTTGGTCTCTCGGGATTCCATACTCGGTGACCATTTTTTCCGCTATGATGGATGCACGATGGGAATGATAATCCCATGAGTTCTGAAATTTTGATTTATCAATACTTGATTCATACGGTATCTGGACTCTTACTATAATATCAATATCCATACCTTTGGAAAGATCAGCAAGTTGTTTAAAAGCAAATTGTAAATCCGGATCATCTTCAACAATATCGCCAGAGGATAAATCAGGAGTAATAAATGTTAGCTTCAATTCTTCGGCTTCTGCCAAGCCTAATTTTAATTTAGCTTTCTCTTTAAGATTTTTTAGTGCAAATCCAATTCTCTCCCATAAATGAAAGATTGGCGATTTTGGCTCCATACTATCATCTTCAAGAAGTCCAGCACCCCCATCGACAATTAGACCGATCGAAGTTACCTTCAAACCAAAACCTTTTTTAATATCAGATGCTACTTCATTTAATTTTTTAGTGTCAACTTTGCTAATTGCATAAAGAATAATAAATAAGCCTAACAACAAAGTAATCATATCTGCATAAGTGAGCAACCATCGCTCTTGATCATGTGAAACTTCTTCAGAAGTAGATTTCGGAAATCTTCTTCTTCTCATTTCGTGTCCTTCAATTCAGGGAAGGCATCGAATAGAAATTCCCATTCCCGATGTTCAACAACTTGAAAAAATGCATCAAAAGTTTCTTTTGTAACTGGTAGAGTCGCATAATAGCCTTGCTCTACTTTTTGGAACAATTGATATACGCCCAACATTTTAGACATCATTGCCGCTGGTTTAATTATATAGGCACTGATAGGCTTGTGAGCTAATTCATAGAATTTTTTAAGATTAAATAACACGACCTCAAGTTGTTTTTTCCTAAGAGACGATTCGCCAAGAATCTTGTAATATTTTTTGTATTCATTTTGATCTATTTTATCTCCGGATTTCCATCCATTTTCAAGCAGAAGTTTGGCTAGTTTAATATCAAGTTCATCTGTTATGTGGTTTAAGTAAATTAGTCTTTCTACATTTTCTCTAGATGTTTCTTTTAGCATATGTTTGACTTTTGAATATGTATTGAGTGCTAATTCCTCTAATTCAGTTCTTCCTTCTAAGTTATAAACAGTTTCAAAAAAATACCTAGCCATCTCAATTGTTTCTTCTTGGTTGAAGTAACTTGAATAAAATTCATGAAAACGTTCCACTTGAACTCTAACGACTTCAATATGAGCAAGCGATAATTCAGGACTAAGTGATTCTTTCATTTTGTTTTTAATTCTAAAGGATAGGTATAAAATCCCTGTTGGTCAATTTCAGTTTTACTGATCGAGTATTTATTGGGAATAGAAACAATTTCTTTATAATATTTAAAAGACGAACGAAATAGAATTCGAGTATCTAATGTTTTTAATGGTCGGTAGTAAAAACTTATCCCGTACTTAAAATTTGTACCCCATGCTTCCTTTGTGGCTTCAAGTAGCGTTTGAGAGGCTGGTATTTGGCGGCCTTGAATGACATTGTAAATTGTTTGACCTTTGTTATATAGTCGAACACCTTGCGAAGTTTCAGATTTTGTAATTTCTGCTTCGTCTGGAAAAGATAGCGAAAGATAAGTTACCGAGGCAAAATTACCTCGATTCTTAAAATGCATTGTAATTTTAGATTCTTTTCCAATTTCTAGTTTTGGTTCTATATCAATTGATAAAAATGCTGGGACGGGTTGCATTGGCAGATTAGGAATCATTTCCCATCCATTAAAAACGAATTCCTGTGAATAGTTCGGACTTGTAGGAAAAATTCGAATGGATTTATCTTTAGTTGAATATTCAAATTCTAATCTCTTCGTTCTAACTAGCTCTTCATGTTCTTTTAATTGAAGACCATCTAACACTTTAATTCCTTTCCTATAACCGAAGGGAATGGAGAATAAACCAAGCGGGGGTTCCTCCGATAAAACTTCCATAAAAATACTGTTAAATGAATCGCCTGCTAACTCTGCTATTACGATTCTTCGAATACAATCACCTTCTAACTCTTTTTTTTCTTTGCCTTGAATTTTTCCTGATTGCCACTTAAGAGATTTTAAGTCATAGTAAGACTCGCCTAAACTCAGAAGATTAAACTCTGCTTTCCATTGAATCGCCCAATTCCCATTGACTTTTTTATAAACGGATATAGCTTCCGCTTGTCCTGATTGAGATAAGACGATGGATTCTAGATCAGGTTCCTCATCTAAATTGGCCACTTTCGTTCCAAGAACTCGAACAGTTTTTTGGGTTTCCGGACCATACAGTGCCTGGGCCACTTCCGAAGAGGAGGGCGCGTCTGATTGTTTGCATTTCTCTACAATGAGAAGAGAAGTCAGAATCATAACCAAATAGCCGAATTTGCGCGACATAATATCTTTTTTCATTCTCAGACTCACTTTGTCCAGATTCTATCCTTTTTTCCTTTTCATTAAACATTCAACCTGTATTCTTCGTCTATAGTAATAGAACGGGGGCGACATTGGTTTCGACTGTTGTTGACTTGGGTTCAGTGGCACGTAGAGGTGAGGGTCCTGCTTAAAAACCTTCAAAACAATAACCGCAAATAACGAATTTGCTCTAGCAGCTTAATTTAAGCTCTACGGTTTCGATGGCTGTTTCCTTTGGTGGCTTAGAAACTGACACCTCTCAAAGGACTATTCTTGGCTGTTTTCAGCTTCGGCTAGAATAGAAATCTAAGTTGGATCGGAAGGGATCCCCTGGTTATAGGGTTAGTCCTTCCAAAATTTATTTATAACCTAAATGTGTAGAAGCTGTATTTGAGAACGATAGGACCTGGGTTCGAATCCCAGCGTCTCCACCATCATTTTTTTTAAAATCACGGACGAAGGTCATGTCACAAAATCCCAGTTTGCTGGGATTCGAACGACCGTATCTGAGAGAAATGGTAGCTCGCCGACTGAGACACCTCAGTCTGCGTGCGTTAAGCCATTTCGACACGAGCACACGAGGTGCGAGGGCAGATGCGGGACGGGTCGGAGTCTGCCTGATCCGGATGGGAAGGCGACGAAGACCGAATCCCAGCGTCTCCACCTTGTTTCAGATTTCGTTGTTCGCAGCTCGTTGGACATCCCTGTCCAAACCTCGCGCTCGTGCCCTTCCATGGTAAAATTTGTGTTGCCAAATGGCTACATATTTTTGTTTAGTCAAATGACTACACGATGGATCTAAGAAGAGATGTATTCCAAGCGATCGCTGATCCCACAAGAAGAGCCATCCTCTTACTCGTGGCTACCCAGTCTATGACAGCGGGAACGATCGCAGCCCACTTCGATACCAAAAGACCGACAGTTTCCAAACATCTTCAAATCCTAATCGAATGCGAATTGCTAGCCAAGGAGCCGATCGGTCGGGAAATTTATTACCATTTGAATGCGAACAAAATGAAAGAGATCGCCAATTTCATAGAACCCTTCCAAAAACTATGGGAAGATCGTTTTAACAAGTTGGAATCGGTAATGAAAAACTACAAAGCGAGAGGATAGAAGATGATGGAGTTAAAAACAAAAGTGATCGCAGCAAACGGCAAACAAGAGTTAACAATTGAACGCGAGTTTGATTTACCGGTAGATTTAGTATTTAAAGCCCATACAGAACCGGAGCTCATCGAGCAATGGATGGGTAACAAAGTTTTAAAATTTGAAGCCAAAAACCATGGAGGTTGGATTTTTGAGACTAAAAATCCGGACGGCATAGTCGTTTTTCGAGCAAACGGAGTTCTACATGATTTCGTACTAAACGAACGGTTTACGAGAACCTTTGAAATGGAAAACACAGGGTTTGCCACACAACTTGAATTTTTTGAATTTCAGAAACTCTCGGAAAAGAAAAGTAAACTCACAATGCATATCATTTATAAATCGGTAGAGCAAAGGGATCAAATTCTAAAAATGCCTTTTGCCCAAGGGATCAATTCCGCGCACAATCGACTGGAAGAAATCGTGCGATAGCTCTTTAATCATACATTTAAAATAGGAGAGAAGTATGTCAGAAAAAACTAAAAAAATAGCGTATTGGTTCTTTACTCTTTGGTTGTCCTTGGGTATGGTATCGACTGCGATTGTACAACTTATGAAACTTCCTGAAGAAGTAGAAAAAATAAACCTATTGGGTTATCCCACATATTTTTTAACACTTCTCGGTGTTTGGAAACTTCTTGGCGTGATAGCTGTTTTGATTCCAAAGTTCATTCTCTTAAAAGAATGGGCTTACGCGGGTTTTTTCTTTGCTATGTCAGGGGCAGCGATTTCGCATTTAGTCTCTAGTCATCCAATTGGAGAAATAATTCCTTCCCTTCTTCTTTTGTCACTAACGGTGAGTTCTTGGTACTTACGTCCAGCAAATCGTAAATTTTAAACAGAGAAACGCTGATTTTACATAAGAACGATATATTCATCGGATCGATGAATTAGACAAAAATGGATCCGATTAAAATTTGGAATTCATCTCAACAGTGTTTGTTGTTAAGATTAAAATTTCACACTTAGTACAAGATAAGGTTACAAATTCTTTTAGTACCAGCTGTCGTGGCAATCAATACTTATACGCCAGTAAAAGGAGAATCATTCAAAACTCTCAGAACCAAATCATCCCTCGGAGTTTAATGTTTCAATAGAAAGTAGAAATTTATTTTCACTGGCATAATAGAAGAAATGACCTGTTTAAGGCTTCTTTCATATACAATCTATAGATAAAGGAGTCTTCAAGCCAATTGGCTTCCTATCATGGGCATTTTCTCGCGAATATCGAGGCTTGGTTCTTGGCAAACCCCCTACCATAACCCTGTTAGGCCGCTACAATTTCTTTGCCTATCACCTATTTGCAGGTAATGGGCGAAGAAGCGGAATTAAAGGTCGAAGCGGTCCAGGTTCATTACCTTAGTCCACACCGCAACAAAGTCCCGCACTATGCCAAGCCATCCGGATAAACTGTGGGCCGTAGTGTCCAAAATCGGCTGGCCACCAGTCTTTGTTGATGGGTCCGCCAGTGGCGGCATGGTGGAACGGGCATTTGGCTTCGCTTGACATGGATTTCTCTCCTTAAGTCGTTGCTACTTGCGTGAATGGGTCAGCGTAGATTTTCAGCCACTATCTATCAAGATCGTTTTCCGAGTGGAAGTCTTAGCACAATTTCACCTATCATCTCAAAAACTACTGACAAATGTGCTTATGCTCAATCTACTCTAACAATTATGAATTTAAGGATCATTTATATTAGAATCATACATATGCGATATTTATAAATTTAGTATTTTTTAATGAACTTACTTATCAAAATTCTTCAGGAATTCAAAATGATGAAGGATATCCTTGGTTTTGGGGCATTTACAAGAAGCATAGGACTATCAACCTTCAGGCTCATAACAAAGATAAACGGTACAAATTTTGCTAAAAATCGTTGGAATAAATTTTGAATTCATAATCAAGTCGCTGAGAACTAATCAGAGATTATCAAAAAGTGCGTTTAGAGCTTATTGTTATGTGATGTTGACTGACTTCCGATCATGGGAAATCTGTCGCGATTTCTTGGCTTCACTAATGAATTTGGTGGATCTATCTTGAAAAATAATTTACCAATTTCTTATACGATAAAATTTCTATTGTGGTAATTAAAGTGAATTTTCTTTTCTCCTGATTCCCGTCTCAGGATGACACAACTCCATTACAATGTTATCATATGTAGAACAGAATGATTGATGGTAAATACATTTGCCTTTAAGCCAGTCCACTTCCTACAGTTCGACTGGCAATGGGGGTCGGTTCCGTGCACAAGTCAGTCATTCTGTGTTTGGTGGTTATGTTCCGGCGAAAAGTCGGAGAAAGTTACTCAGAGGTAAAAATTTATGGCACAAGTTAAAAGAAAGTTTATTATGTTGTCTTGCAGTTTACTCGAAACAAAACCAAATGCAAAAACAGCAGCGTTAAAGGCAGTGAAGACGATGACAGAAAAAGAATATAAGGATTTTTACTAAACCACCAAGGTGCAGATGTAAAACCTAGAAAAATAATTACAGCAGAAGATAAAAACGTAGTCATCGAAGCGAATGCTCCTGGTTATTCGCCAGTCTTAATTGAAGGTGTGTTTTTAGGAATATTAGAAATGTGTATGATCAAAACAGGAAAGGTAGAATACAAAGTAGAAAATGGAAATTCATTGTATTATATAAAATGGTAAATTTAATCGCCAATCGCACTGACTTGCTTCCTTTGGTTCGGCAAGCTCACCACAAGTAACGGACATTGTGTCCCAAGGATCAGGCATCCCAATTGATATTTGGGGTTTAGTTCTGGATAAACCCTTTACCAAGTCCAATGTGAAATATAATTTAACACGTGTTATACAGATAAAGATTTTTTATGCAAAGGCTCTAGTTTGATTCAATTATTGAATTTTCCGAATTGTTTGATTCTGAAAATCAGTAATAAAAAGGTCTGTACCGTTCTGTGTTAGCCCCGACGGAAAATTAAATTTAGCATTTATGCCATTGCCCTCTGCACTTCCAGCAACACCTGCTGTACCCGCAATAGTTGTTACTTCTGATGTTGCTATTGCGATTTTACGAATCGTGTGATTCGCGCGATCGGCTACATAGATAAAAGTTCCATCCGTACTTACACCATTCGGATTATTAAAAGTTGCTGAATTGCCAATTCCATCATTGCTTCCGGGAGTTCCACTACCTGCAATGGTGCTAACTTCGGAAGATGCTAAATCAACTTTTCGAACGACATGATTACTAGAATCACCAATATAAAGATTTAACCCATCCGTAGTTATGCCAATGGGATTAAAAAATCGAGCAGATGTTACATTGCCATTTGTATTCCCCGAAGTAAGCGCCAAACCAGAGTAAGTACTGACAACTCCAGTGGATATTACAATTTTCCGAATCGTGTGATTGGAGAATTCTGTTATATATAAATTCGTTCCATCTGACGCAACTCCCACAGGTCCATTGAATCTAGCCGAACTTCCCGTACCATCTGAACTCCCAGATACACCAGCTAATCCCGCTATGGTTGTAACTTCACCCGTAGCTAAAACAATTTTACGAATCGTATGATTGGCGGAATCAGTTACATACAAATTCGTTCCATCTGTCGCAATTCCACGCGGAACATTAAATCTTGCCGAAGTACTAATGCCATCGGTACTTCCCGCAGTACTTGTTCCAGCAACTGTTGAAACTTCTCCCGTCACGATTATGATTTTTCTTACGACATTATTTCCTGAGTCTGTGACAAAAAGATTTTGTCCATCGGTTGTTATATCTCTTGGAGCTAAAAATCTCGCGTTACTTCCGGCGCCATCGATATATCCAGACGTACCTGAGCTACCTGCGAGTGATGATACATTTCCCGTTAGGTTTAAGGCTTGCAAAAAAAGAAAACCATTGAACAAAAAAGAATAAACTGAATTCACAGTTATATTTGCTATAGAAATTGAAATTGGACCAGAGGTTGCCAAGCTAGGGGCAATGGCGGTGATAGAGGAGGAGTTGACTTCAGTTAAAATTGCCGTTTTTCCATTGAATTTTACTGTATTATTAGAAAGACTGTTCGAAAATCCATTGCCATTAATTTTAACTTTAGTTCCAAAATACCCTGAAGTTGGACTAAAATCGTTAAGAGATACTAAAAAATTCACTCCACAGTGCTGGCTAGTATCATTGATGGCATATTTTAATAGTATTGAATTTAAAAAAAAAGAAGAACTATAATCACAAGGATTTTGAAAAGCCTGTTTTGAGCAGGAAATAAATATACAAACACTTGATATAATTAAATAATTTTTAAAATTAGCATTTGACCGAACCATGCTTAGATTGATGCGCATTCAATAAATATCGTCAATGCTTTTAAGAAAATGAATATCTAAATTTGTTTTTAGCAGATAATATTTTTGGAAGATCCGATTTAAGAATCCACTCTCGATGCTTAACCGTACAATCCTTACTGTGTTCTAAAAAAAGAAACGTAAGAGTAGCTAAATGGCAATAGTTTGCGGAAAATTTGCTACAGATGCAACATAATATAATAAATTTTCTAAATTACATATAATCAGAGTTGCACCTATGCTCTACCATTCGGAAGGAAAAAGATGGCTTCCTAGTCTCTAATTCTTTCGTTAAATTCGAAAATTACTTTGACCAAGGAAAGACCGTGGCTCGCAGGTCTACCTTCTATGACTATGAATATCGTATTTTTAGTTCAAAACAATTCCCAACATCTACTGGAATGTATGTCAAACTAGCTCCTATATTGATTGCTATGGGTTTACAAAGATAAAGGCCAACTCCAGATCCGCTTTGAGAAGTAACAGTTTGAGTAAATAATTAAGACTGTAATTCAGCAGAAATTATTTCTGCCTCATCTATAACTCTCCAAATCAGTTCGTTCTCTGAAACTAACAGCTGCACTATAATTGTTGAATTTTTTGGTGAAAATTTTGATGCATTAGTCAGTAAAATTTCCTGCATCTTTCCCATAAATTATATTCGCCATTAAGCCGACATTCTTCCTTTAGTTCGGCAAGCACACCATAGGTAATAGAGTAATAAACGAATAAAATTCAAGACAAAGCACTTGAGCAAAAGATCTTGGGATGATGGAATTTATTCTTTTCTGGTTCCAAATCGTTATGGCGTTTTGTTTCAATGTTCCACTCATTGTTAACATTCTTTCTGGACGGACGGACGGTCTCAACCTTGCGACCTTCGCCATTTTCTCCTTCTACTTCATCATAGGATTCTCGCTCGCGCTCGGTGCATTTCGGGAATACCCAAGCGCACTTCGAAAACAAACTCTAATCGTTTTCGGGGTCCATATTGGAATGGTCTTGCTGGACTTTGGGGCAGGTCTCTCTGCGATCGCTTGGCAAAAATCTGATTCTATCTTCACTGCCTTTGTTTTTCTTATGACACTCATTACAGTTTTTTCCTATCGCGGATTCAAAGATCCCTTTGCCCGAGGTTGGGTTTCCGTTTGGTGTAAAGCTTTCCCTCAGCTCTGGCTTGCCTTTACGATGCTGAGCAATTCATCAGAGGAATCAGGAATATCTGGGATATCAATTGCCGCAGGACACATGACCGCCACTCCTAGATTGTTTCAGGTCTACCTTTCGGGGAGAAACGAAGGTTGGGACCGACCAACCAGTGGACTCATAATTGGCGAAATTTCAAATGTCGTTACCTGGTGGGTTGTAACGATCCTTTGGTTTTACTTGAAATTCAATTCAGTTCAGGGTTAATGCATTGAAGCGTTTTGAATTCGTTCTCCAGACATCGAATCACTGTTTTCAAACTCTTTCCGATTGATTTTTTGAAATCAAGCCCTGGCAAATTTTTCGGCAAATATCTTACTCACCCTTTTCAGGCATCCGACAATATGCACTCCAACAGACTAATACATGTGTGGCGGAGGTCGGGGACAAGTCCCGAACGTGATGTTAGTATGAAGTTAAATGGTGTTATATATAGAATAGTGAGAATATGTATGAACCATTCTCAAATGAAAGGAAAATTAGAAAAAATTCTTGGACACATACAATCTGACCAAATTTAAGAAAGATCTGAAAAAATGCAGCTTATTGCTAAAATAAAACAGGATCAACGAAGTGACTCTGCTTCCTTGTTTAATTTTTCAATTTGTTCTTGGAGTTCTTTTGAATTTTCAGCGACTAGAGTAATCGCCTGCTCAATCACTTGAATGGCGTTCGTAACTTCGTTATTGCCTATAACTTGTTCATTTGAAACTTTTGCTAGTTGATTGGATATATTTCCCAAATCTCGGAAAGCATCAATCATTCGTGAATTCAATTCATTTTGTTCGGTTACTTTCGTTTTTAAACCATTAGCATCTTGGAAAATTTCGCGAAGTTCCTTTTCTTGGAATAAAACTTTAGCAGTCACCTCTTCTGCGGCTTCATTTCCTGATTTAAGCGCGGAACGCGATGTTTCGATTGTTTTGGAAATAATGAATGCGTTCGCTGCAGAATTTTCAGCAAGTTTTGCTACTTCTTTGGCGACAACCGCAAAGCCACGGCCGTATTCACCAGCTCGTGCTGCTTCAATCGATGCGT
>Ga0209277_10000075_pt1 | contig 48431 bp, 43 predicted proteins | sample JI81AbrownDNA_FD_187503 | JGI IMG/M metagenome (GOLD analysis project Ga0209277, IMG submission 187503) | Wastewater effluent complex algal communities from Wisconsin, to seasonally profile nutrient transformation and Carbon sequestration -... | ecosystem: Engineered > WWTP > Effluent > Algae... | reverse complement strand
TGTTGGCCTGCAAGGCCTGGGTTACCAGGGTGCCCAGCAGCGGGTCGTTGAAACGCTGCCACCACTGCGCGAGGTCGGTGGGCGAACCCACCGCGGGGGTGGACCAGGTTGTGGGAACAGGCAGTTCGGCAGACGGGCTGGATGACGGGGACCAGGATGCACAACCGCCAAGAGCCAGCGTCAGGGCGAGTGACAGTGCAGTGATTGCGCCAGGGGGGAAGGGGGTTGCAAAACGCATAAAAGGCATTCTCCCGATTTACATGGCCCTTTGATGTACCCAGCGTAAAGAAAGCTGAATATGCCCCGCATGTGCCGCCAGTGACACGATACGGAGCTAGTAGTTGCTATTTAATTAATAGCTGTATCCGCTTATTTCACGGGGGCTAGAGGCCTATTTATTCACTAATCCGGGTAAAACGGGGTTGCGCGATGCCGTCGATCACCACGGTTTCGAGAAACATCGCCGCGGGCCGCACCCACAGGCCCTGCTCACCGTAGAGGGCACGGTACAGGGTCATGGGTTCCAGCGTTTCGCTGTGGCGCACGGTGTCCACGACTTGGTACTCCATGCCCTTGTAATGGCGGTAGCGCCCGGTGGGTGTTGGGGTTAACGGGGGGAGTTTTTCTGCGCTCATTCGTAGGCCTTCGCTCTGCGCGCTGCGGCATTCGCCTTGGGGCGGCCCGGCGGCTCATGGGACAATCCTGCTCTATGCATCCAAAAGCTCTCCTGGACGCCTGTGCCGAACTGGTCAGGCTCACACTCAAATTCGACCACCCGGCAGACGCCATTGTGTCCCGCTTTTTTCGCGACAACCGCGGTCTGGGGCCGCGTGAGCGCGCCACCATGGCCGAGACGGTGTACACCGTGCTGCGCAAAAAGCTCCTGTTTGACCACCTGGCGCCCTCGGGCAGTGGCCCCAAGGAGCGGCGACTGGCAATTCTGGGCTTCTATGGCCCTGGCGACTTCCTGCGCAGTGCCCTGACCGACCAGGAGACGCGCTGGCTGGACGAGTGCGAAAAAGTCAAGCCCGAAGATCTGATGGAGCGCCACCGCCACAACCTGCCGGAATGGCTGGTGCAACCGCTGAAAGACCAGTTGGGCGACGAATTCTGGCCACTGGTGGATAGCCTGAATCTGGGCGCTGGGCTCGATTTGCGGGTCAATACCTTCAAGGCCAAGCGCACCGATGTGCAGAAGGAATTGCAGCAGGCCGGCATCAAGGCCGTGCCCACACCCTATTCACCCTGGGGCCTGCGCATTGCGGGCAAACCCGCGCTGAACAAGAACGAAGCGTTCTTGCGTGGCGATTTTGAGGTGCAGGACGAGGGTTCCCAGCTGCTGGCCATGCTGGTGGACGCCAAGCGTGGCGAAATGGTGGTGGATTTCTGCGCCGGAGCGGGCGGCAAGACGCTGGCGATCGGTGCGGCCATGCGCAGCACCGGGCGCTTGTACGCCTTTGACACCTCGGCGCACCGGCTCGATTCCTTCAAGCCCCGCATGGCACGCAGTGGCCTGTCCAATGTGCACCCTGCGGCTATTGCGCACGAGCGCGATGACCGCGTCAAGCGCCTGTCCGGCAAGATCGACCGGGTGCTGGTGGACGCGCCGTGTACTGGTTTGGGCACCTTGCGCCGCAACCCGGACTTGAAATGGCGACAAAACCTCCAGTCTGTGGAGGAGATGGCAGTCAAGCAGGCGGCCATTCTGCAAAGCGCGTCCCGAATGGTGAAATCCGGCGGACGCTTGGTCTACGCAACCTGCAGCGTTCTGCCGCAGGAAAACGAAGCTATCGCGCAGGCGTTTGCTGCCGCCAATCCCGACTTTGCTCCCCTGTCGGCCGGACAGATCTTGACGGATCTCAAAGTCGAGAATGCACCGGCTTTGTGCGCCGGCGGTGAAGACGGCCAGTTGTACCTGCGTTTATGGCCCCACCGGCATGCCACAGACGGCTTTTTTGCTGCTGTTTGGCAAAAGAAGTAATCGTTTTGACGAAAGTTCATGTTTTTTGAACCAATTTGAATTTTCTGGTCAAAACATCGGTGCTGACTTAAAATTGCGGGCTAGCCGAAGCGGCAGGGCCGTGCGCGTTACATAACCAAACCTCATCGAGAGAGATAGACCTACCTATGTTGTTACCTGATTGGGCTGTACTGAACGCAGCCATTGAGTGGCTGGCCCATGGCATGTGGGATGTAACCTGGTGGCAGATGATTCTGGTCACCCTGGCCATGACGCACGTCACCATGATCAGCGTGACGGTGTTTTTGCACCGCCACCAGGCGCACCGCGCGCTGGATCTGCACCCGATCGCCTCGCACTTCTTTCGTTTCTGGCTGTGGCTGACCACCGGCCAGGTGACCAAGGAGTGGGCCTCCATCCACCGCAAGCACCACGCCAAGTGCGAGCAGGCAGAAGATCCCCACAGCCCCCATGTGTACGGTATCAAGACCGTGCTGCTGCAGGGCGCCGAGTTGTACCGCAAGGAATCCAAGAACAAGGAAACCATGGCCCGCTACGGTCACGGTACGCCAGACGACTGGATTGAGCGCAACCTGTACACCCGTTTTTCCTGGCAGGGTGTCGGTCTGATGATGATCATCGACCTGACCCTGTTTGGCGCAGCTGGCTTGGCCGTGTGGGCCGTGCAGATGGCCTGGACGCCCGTGACGGCTGCCGGCATCATCAATGGTGCAGCACACTATTGGGGTTACCGCAATTTCGAGGCGCCAGATGCGTCCACCAACATCTCCCCTTGGGGCATCATCATTGCCGGTGAAGAGTTGCACAACAACCACCACACCTACCCCACTTCGGCCAAGCTGTCGGTGAAGCCTTACGAGTTTGATATCGGCTGGATGTACATCACGATGATGCAGGCCGTGGGCCTGGCCAAGGTCAAGAAGACGCCTCCCAAGGCGGCCTTTGGAGACATCCGCCCCGTAGCGGACGAAAAGACCCTGGAAGCGCTGATTGCCAACCGTTACGAAATCATGGCTACCTATGCCAAGGGCGTACGCGAAGCGGCACGTGCCGAGTTCGACGCCATGAAGGCCCGTAGTGCCGATGCGGCTGTCATCAAGGCGGCCCAGCGCTGGATGCACCGCGATGCGGACAAGGTGCCCGCTGGTGTGGCAACGGAATTGGCCCGGGCCCGTGCCGCATCGCCGGTGCTGGACAAAATGGTGACCATGCGCGAAGAGTTGCGCCAGATGTGGCTCAACACCTCGGTGTCGCGCGAGCAACTGACGCAGGATCTGCAAGGCTGGTGCAAGCGGGCCGAAAGCAGTGGCATCGCTGCGCTGCGTGATTTCTCCATGAAACTGCGTGCGGCGCACGTCTAAGACGTCTCTCCGGCTTCTTCATGAAAGCCCGCCTTGTGCGGGCTTTTTTACGTGTGTATGTCTGCGGCTGGAACTTTTCGTGAGCTACAGAGCAGCCAAGGTATGCGTTTTGCTTCGTGTCCCCCGCCCTTCGGGCTCCTCCTTTACCTACGCAAAGCGCATACCCCGACTGCTCTTGCGAAGTATTGGAGTGGCCAAAATGCAGGACGAAAAAAAGCCCGCATAGAGCGGGCTTCTTGGACAAGGAGAACCTGAATTACTTCAGCTTCATTTCCTTGTAGTCCACATGCTTGCGAGCAACAGGATCAAATTTCTTGATCAGCATCTTCTCGGGCATGGTTTTCTTGTTCTTGTCGGTCGTGTAGAAGTGACCGGTACCAGCTGTAGATTCCAGCTTGATTTTTTCGCGTCCGCCTTTGGTTGCCATGGTTCTGCTCCTTATGCCTGGCCACGTGCGCGCAGATCTGCGAGCACAACATCGATACCCTTTTTGTCGATCAGGCGCAAACCTGCATTCGAAATCCGCAGGCGAACCCAACGGTTTTCAGTCTCGACCCAGAAACGGCGGTATTGCAGGTTCGGCAGGAACCGGCGCTTGGTTTTGTTGTTGGCGTGGGAAACATTGTTTCCGACCATGGGGCCTTTGCCCGTTACTTCACATACGCGTGCCATGTGGACACTCCGATATATAAACGGTTTTCACTGGCGATCAAAACGGTCTGTAAACAAACCTGCCCGATCTCGCGAAAACCTCACCTCGCCAGAATAAAGGGTGGCGGTAACCCCCCGCCAAGGTCATTGGCGGAACTGCTGAATTCAGCAAAGCCTTGAATTATAGCTGGTTTATTCCTGCTGTTCCAGGAAGCGCTGGGCATCCAGCGCTGCCATGCAGCCGGTACCGGCGCTGGTGATGGCCTGACGGTAGACGTGGTCCTGCACGTCGCCTGCGGCAAAAATGCCGGGTACGCTGGTCTGGGTGGCAAAGCCCTTGAGCCCGCCTTTGGTGACGATATAGCCGCCCTCAAGCTCCAGCTGTCCCTGGAACAGCTCGGTATTGGGCGCGTGGCCAATGGCGATGAAGCAACCCTTGAGGGTGATGTCCTCCAGTGTGCCGTCTACGGTGCTCTTGACGCGAATGCCGGTAACGCCAGAGGCATCGCCCAGGACTTCTTCCAGCGTACGGAATGTCTTGAGTTCAATCTTGCCGGCGGCAACTTTCTCCATCAGTTTGTCGATCAGGATCGGCTCGGCCTTGAACTTGTCACGGCGGTGCACCAGGTACACCTTGCTGGCAATGTTGGAGAGGTACAGGGCCTCTTCCACAGCCGTGTTTCCGCCGCCCACCACGCAGCACACCTGGTCACGGTAGAAGAACCCGTCGCAGGTGGCGCAGCCGGAGACGCCACGGCCCATGAATTCGGTCTCGGTGGGCAGGCCGAGGTACTTGGCCGAAGCGCCGGTGGCAATGATCAGGGAGTCGCAGGTGTACTCGTCTGTGTCGCCCTTCAGGGTAAACGGCCGCTTGCTGAAGTCCACGGCGTTGATGTGGTCGAACACGATTTCGGTCTTGAAGCGCTCGGCGTGCTCCAGAAAGCGCTGCATCAGGTCCGGGCCCTGCACGCCGTGCACATCTGCCGGCCAGTTGTCCACTTCGGTGGTAGTCATGAGCTGGCCACCCTGTGCCATGCCGGTCACCAGCACCGGATTGAGGTTGGCGCGTGCGGCATAGACAGCGGCGGTGTAGCCAGCGGGGCCAGAGCCCAGAATGAGCACCTTGGCGTGTTTGGATTTGGACATGGGTAACCTTTGTGGCAAAAATGGGCTTGGGTCCGTGTACATTTCGGGTCAACGCGGACCATTTCAATGCAGGCTCTTTCCTGATTGTAAGAAACCGCACACTGTCTGATCGGAGAGCTGCGCAATGGCATTGCTGAGTAACCTGGAATTGATTCGAAGAGTTCCGCTGTTTGCACAGCTGAGCACCTCGCAGGCAGAAGCACTGGTGGGCGCTGTTACCAAGCAGCGTTTCAAGCGCGGCGAATGCATTGTCACGCAGGGGCAGACTTCCAACGCGTTATTCATTCTGCTTACCGGCCGTGCCCGCGTCCTGATGTCGGACAAGCGCGACCGCGAAGTGATTCTTGCTTCCATGCAGGCCGGCGACCATGTGGGCGAGATGAGTCTGATTGATGGTGAGCCCCATTCGGCTACGGTGCAGGCCGAAATCATGACTGACACCCTGGTGCTCGGGCGCAAGGATTTTTTGCGTTGCCTGTCTGAAAATTCCGCCATGGCGCACTCGGTCATGCGTGAATTGGTACACCGTTTGCGTGTTGCCGACCACAAAATCGGTTCACTGGCGTTAATGGGCGTATATGCCCGTGTGGCCAATGTCATGCTGGAGTCTGCCGTTGCAGATACCGGTGGCGGATTGCTGATCCCGCACAAGGTTTCCCGACAGGATGTTGCCAAGATGGTCGGCGCATCGCGGGAGATGGTCAGCCGTGTCATGAAAGATTTTGAGGAGCAGGGGTTCCTGCAAACCCTGGACCAGGGTTTGATTCGGGTGCATGACCGCCGGCAGGCGCCGCGCTGAGTCGCTGCTCGGGTATGCTTGCCCGTACTGTTTCTGTCCATGACCTACTCTCTCCATACTCTCCAATCCTCTTCTTCGTCGGCGCCAACTGAACCCACAGGCATTGGCCGATTCGCCAACGAAATTGCGCTGGTTGCCGGTTTTTTATTGCTTGCCTTATGGGTGATTGCGCTCACCACCTATTCCCTGGGTGATCCAGCCTGGTCGACTTCGGGGACGGGCATGGCCGTGGCCAACCGGGTGGGGCGCTTTGGCGCCTGGATTGCCGATGCCAGCTACTTTCTGATGGGTTTCTCCGTGTGGTGGTGCGTGGCCATTGGTGTACGCCTGTGGTTGTCACTGCTGGCTAACCGGCTTCGGGGGGATGTACTGCATCCGGTTGTCTCCGTTCCCGGGCAGGATGTGTCGCGCGCCCAGTTACTGCGGCGCATGGCTTTCTGGTGCGGTCTGGCCATGTTGCTGTACGGCAGCACGACACTGGAATGGTCCCGTTTGTACCGGCTGGAAGCCGCTCTGCCGGGACACAGTGGTGGTGCCTTGGGTTATCTGCTGGGCTCGGTCAGCGTCAAGTGGCTGGGTTTTGCCGGTTCCGGCCTGGTGGCCATTGTGCTGGGCGTCGTAGGCGCTGCCATGGCGTTCAATTTCTCGTGGATGCATTGGGCCGAGCGCATTGGTTCCCGGGTCGATGCGTTGCTGGAGTCGCAGCGTGAGAAGCGTGAGTTGGCGCAGGACCTGCAAATGGGCCAGCAGGCCATGAAGGAGCGCGAAGACGTGGTCTTCGAGGAGCGCGAGGAAATCGAGGTCCACCATCCGCAGCCCGTGGTGATTGTGGAGCCCGTGTTGGCTGCACCGCCCCGCAGCGAACGGGTGGCCAAAGAAAGCCAGAAGCCGCTGTTCTCGGAAATGCCGGACAGCAAACTGCCCCAGGTGGCGTTGCTCGATGGTGCGCAGTTGCGACAGGAGACCGTAGCACCCGAAACGCTGGAGATGACCAGCCGCATGATCGAGAAGCGCCTGAAGGACTTTGGCGTGGAAGTGCGTGTAGTCCTGGCGCAGCCAGGTCCGGTGATTACCCGCTACGAGATTGAGCCCGCCACAGGTGTGAAGGGTTCGCAGATCGTGGGTCTGGCCAAGGACCTGGCACGATCCTTGAGCCTGGTGTCGATCCGCGTGGTGGAAACCATCCCCGGCAAGAATTACATGGCGCTGGAATTGCCCAATGCCAAGCGCCAGTCGATCCGGCTGTCCGAGATCCTGGGCTCGCAGGTGTACAACGAAGCCAAGTCCATGCTGACCATGGGGCTGGGCAAAGACATCATTGGCAACCCCATCGTGGCCGATCTGGCCAAGATGCCGCACGTGCTGGTGGCGGGAACCACTGGTTCGGGCAAGTCGGTGGGGATCAATGCCATGATCCTGTCGCTGCTCTACAAGGCCGAAGCCCGCGATGTGCGGCTGCTGATGATCGACCCCAAGATGCTGGAAATGTCGGTGTACGAAGGTATTCCGCACCTGCTGTGCCCGGTGGTGACCGACATGAAGCAGGCCGCCAACGGCCTGAACTGGTGCGTGGCCGAGATGGAGAAGCGCTACAAGCTCATGAGCAAGATGGGGGTGCGCAACCTGGCGGGTTTCAATGCCAAGATCGACGAAGCCAAGGCACGTGGAGAGTTCATTTACAACCCGTTCAGCCTGACACCAGAAAGCCCCGAGCCGATCGACCGCTTGCCGCACATCGTCGTGGTGATTGATGAACTGGCCGACCTGATGATGGTGGTCGGCAAGAAGATTGAAGAATTGATTGCCCGTCTGGCACAAAAAGCCCGCGCCGCCGGCATCCACCTGATTCTGGCGACCCAGCGCCCCAGTGTGGACGTGATCACCGGCCTGATCAAGGCCAACATTCCCACCCGCATTGCGTTTCAGGTGAGCAGCAAGATTGACAGCCGCACGATTCTGGACCAGATGGGCGCCGAGGCCCTGCTGGGTATGGGCGACATGCTCTACATGCCCAGCGGTACCGGTTTGCCGATTCGTGTGCACGGCGCGTTTGTGAGTGACGAGGAGGTGCACCGCGTGGTGAGCTACCTCAAGAGCCAGGGCGAACCCAACTACATTGACGGCGTGCTGGAAGGTGGCACCGTCGATGGAGACGGCGATGCCGCGCTGGACGGTAGCAATGGCGGCGAGAAAGACCCGATGTACGACCAGGCGGTGGAAGTCGTGCTGAAGAACCGCAAGGCCAGCATTTCCCTGGTGCAGCGCCACCTCAAGATTGGCTACAACCGGGCTGCACGTCTGGTCGAAGACATGGAAAAAGCCGGGCTGGTGAGTTCCATGAGTGGCAGTGGTCAGCGCGAGATTCTGGTCCCCGCGCGCAACGAATGAACACATCCATGCGATTTTTTGCTTCTCTATTGATAGCGTTGTGCGCAATATCCGTGCGGGCTGGAGGCCTGGAAAGCCTCGAATCCTTTGTGAAGACGGTCAAGTCGGGCCGCGCCACCTTCACCCAGGTGGTCACCAGTCCAGCCCGGGAAGGGCAGGCGGTGCGCAGCAAGACTTCCAGCGGTACGTTCGAGTTTGCGCGACCCAACCGGTTCCGGTTTGTCTACAAGAAGCCGTTTGAGCAAACCATCGTGGCCGATGGCCAGACTCTGTGGCTGCATGACGTGGACCTGAACCAGGTGACCGCGCGCAAGCAGGCCGCTGCATTGGGGCCCACTCCCGCGGCCCTGATTGCTTCGGCTGCTGATGTGCGCGCACTGGAGGTGGATTTTGTATTGACCCAGGCGCCCGCGCTGGATGGACTGGACTGGGTGTTAGCCACCCCGAAGGCACGTGACAGCCAGTTGCAGGGTGTGCGCGTGGGCTTTCGCGGTGCGGAGCTGGCCCGGCTGGAAATCCTGGACAGTTTTGGCCAGAAGTCGGTGCTGACGTTTGCTGCCTTCCAGCCGAATGTGGCGATGGATGCCGCTAACTTTCAGTTCAAGCCTCCCGCCGGGGCGGACGTGATCCGCCAATAGGTTGTCGGTAGTCCATGGCTCTGTCGCCCAAGCACCAGCCGTTGGCCGAACTGCTGCGCCCACGCACGCTGGGTGAGGTCATTGGCCAGCAGCATCTGCTGGGGGAGGGCATGGCCTTGCGCCTGGCGTTCGAGTCGGGCCAACCGCACAGCTGCATCCTGTGGGGTCCTCCGGGCGTAGGCAAAACCACCATAGCACGGTTGATGGCAGACGCATTTGATGCGCAGTTCATCACCATCAGCGCGGTGTTGGGGGGCATCAAGGACATCCGCGAGGCGGTGGAACAGGCACAGACTGCGCGCGACGGACTGGAGCAGCGCCACACCATCGTGTTTGTCGATGAGGTGCACCGCTTCAACAAGACCCAGCAGGATGCCTTTCTGCCGCATGTGGAGAGCGGCCTGTTCACCTTCATTGGCGCCACCACGGAAAACCCCTCGTTTGAGGTGAATTCCGCGTTGTTGTCCAGAGCAGCGGTATATGTGCTGCAGCCGCTGGGGGGCGAGGATTTAAGGCAAATAGTGGATCGGGCCCGCGAAAAATCTGCGCTGCCAGCTATCGAAACTGTAGCAATTGACCGTTTGATCGCTTACGCCGATGGCGATGCGCGACGCCTGCTCAACACCCTGGAAACCCTGTCTGTCGCCGCTGCGCAGGAAAAAGTGTTTGAGATCACCGATGTCTGGCTGCTGAAAGTCCTGGGCGAACGCATGCGCCGCTACGACAAGGGTGGCGAGCAGTTTTACGACACCATCAGTGCGCTGCACAAGTCGGTGCGTGGGTCGGATGCCGATGCGTCGCTGTACTGGCTGGTGCGCATGCTCGATGGTGGTGCGGATCCCCGGTACATGGCGCGCCGACTCGTGCGCATGGCGGCGGAAGACATCGGGCTGGCCGATCCGCGCGCACTGCGTCTGGCACTGGATGCTGCTGAGGTGTACGAGCGCCTGGGTTCACCCGAGGGCGAACTCGCGTTGGCCGAGTGCGTGGTGTACCTTGCCGTGGCGCCCAAGTCCAACGCGGTCTACAAAGCCTTTAACGAGGCCAAGGCGTTTGTGAAGAAGGACGGCACCCGTCCTGTGCCCATGCATTTACGCAATGCGCCCACCAAACTGATGAAGGAGCTCGATTACGGCAAGGGCTATCGCTATGCCCATGACGAAGAGGGTGGGTTTGCAGCCGGGGAGCGTTACCTGCCCGATGGAATGGCTGACCCGGACTTTTACCGGCCGGTGGAGCGTGGGCTGGAGATCCGCATTGCAGAGAAGATGCGCGATCTGAAATCCAGAAATCATAAGAAAAACTAATAAAGCATGAAATGCCGAAGCTAATGCAAATTCTGTATGCAATTTGAGGGTAAACCCACCCCAGACCCCCAAGACCCGGCTGCAGGGCATCGCTAGAATCGCGGCACCGCTTTGCCATGTAACGTAACGCCAGCGAACCTGACATGGCAGGTTTATTGCATTCCATGGTGTAACGCCAACAGTGTTTACGACCATGACTGTTCACACACAAGAACAACGGAGTTTTTTATGGATATCTTGATACAGCAGATCATCAATGGTCTGGTGTTGGGTAGCATGTATGCGCTGATCGCGCTGGGCTACACGATGGTGTACGGCATCATCAACCTGATCAATTTTGCCCACGGCGAAGTGATGATGGTCGGGGCACTCACCAGTTGGACCATCATCGGTCTGATGCAGGATTCCATGCCGGGCACACCCGGATTCGTGATCCTTTTCCTGGCACTCGTGATTGCCTGCGTGGTGGCCGCGACGCTGAACTTCACGATCGAGAAGGTGGCCTACCGTCCCTTGCGCAACAGCCCCAAGCTGGCGCCCATGCTGACGGCCATGGGCATGTCCATCCTGCTGCAGACGCTGGCCATGATCATCTGGAAACCCAACTACAAGTCCTATCCCACCCTGCTGCCCAATACGCCTTTTGACATCGCTGGGGCTGTAATCACGCCGACGCAAGTCATGATTCTGGTGGTGACAGCGTTCTCGCTGGCGGTACTGATGTGGTTGGTGAATTACACCAAATTGGGGCGTGCCATGCGCGCTACGGCCGAAAATCCACGCGTAGCGGGCCTGATGGGTGTCAAGCCTGACATGGTGATTTCGGCGACCTTCATCATTGGCGCCGTGCTGGCGGCCATTGCCGGCGTGATGTACGCCTCGAATTACGGCACGGCACAGCACGCCATGGGCTTTCTCCCGGGGCTGAAAGCCTTCACGGCGGCGGTGTTCGGCGGCATTGGCAATCTGGGCGGTGCGGTGGTGGGTGCCATCCTTCTGGGCCTGATCGAATCCATTGGTGCGGGCTACATCGGTGCGCTCACTGGCGGTGTATTGGGTAGCCATTACTCGGACATCTTTGCCTTCATCGTATTGATCATCGTGCTGACCCTGCGTCCGTCCGGCTTGCTGGGTGAACGCGTGGCGGATCGCGCCTGAGGAGTAACACCAGATGAAACAACAACAGAAAATCATCGTCTTCATGCTTGCAGCCGTCGGGCTGCTGGTTCTGCCGCTCGTGCTGCAGGGATTTGGCAATGCCTGGGTGCGTATCGCCGACATGGCGCTGCTCTTCGTCCTGCTGTCGCTGGGCCTCAATATCGTGGTGGGCTACGCCGGTCTGCTGGATCTGGGCTATGTGGCGTTCTTCGCCATTGGTGCCTATATGTATGGGCTGATGTCATCGCCTCATCTGACGGAGACGTTTCCGGCGCTGGCGGCCATGTTCCCCAATGGCATGCATACCCCGCTGATTGTGGTGGTTCCGCTGGCCGCAGGGTTGGCGGGAATTTTTGGTGTGCTGCTGGGTGCGCCCACCTTGCGCCTGCGTGGTGATTACCTGGCGATCGTGACCCTGGGTTTTGGCGAAATCATCCGGGTGTTCATGAACAACCTGGACCATCCGGTCAACATCACCAACGGTCCCAAGGGTATCAACCAGATTGATTCGCTACATTTCTTCGGGCTTGATCTGGGGAAAAAAGTGGTTGTGGGGGGATTCGAAGTCGCCTCGGTATCGCTGTACTACTACCTGTTCCTGGCGCTGGTGGTCATCAGTGTGATCATTTCCCACCGTCTGGAACTGTCCCGCGTGGGGCGCGCATGGATGGCCATTCGCGAGGACGAAATTGCCGCCAAAGCCATGGGTATCAATACCCGTAACCTCAAGCTGCTGGCATTCGGCATGGGGGCCACCTTCGGCGGTGTGTCCGGTGCCATGTTTGCCTCATTCCAGGGCTTCATCTCGCCAGAATCCTTCAGCCTGATGGAATCGGTCATGATTGTGGCTATGGTTGTGCTGGGCGGTGTTGGTCACCTTCCTGGTGTGATTCTGGGGGCGGTGTTGTTGTCGGCCCTGCCCGAAGTGCTGCGCTATGTGGCCGGTCCGTTGCAAGCCATGACCGGTGGGCGTCTGGACGCTTCCATCCTGCGCCAGCTGCTCACAGCGCTGGCCATGATCATCATCATGCTGATGCGCCCACGCGGCCTGTGGCCATCCCCCGAACACGGCAAGTCCCTGCAGGCGACCAAACCCTGAAGGCAATCACCATGACAGACACAGTACTCAATGTATCCGGCGTATCCAAGCGATTTGGTGGCCTCCAGGCTCTCAGCGATGTGGGCATCCAGATCAAGCGCGGCCAGGTGTATGGCCTGATCGGCCCCAATGGCGCCGGCAAGACTACCTTTTTCAATGTGCTGACCGGCATGTACACACCGGACAGCGGATCGTTTGAACTCGCTGGCAAAGCCTACCAGCCGACTGCCGTGCATACAGTGGCCAAAGCCGGTATTGCGCGCACTTTCCAGAACATTCGCCTGTTCTCGGAAATGACGGCGCTGGAAAATGTGATGGTGGGACGCCATATCCGCACGCATTCCGGTCTGATGGGCGCCATCTTCCGCACCTCCGGTTTCAAGAACGAAGAGGCAGCGATTGCCAAGCGTTCCAAGGAGCTGCTTGACTACGTAGGTATTGCCAAGTTTGCCGACTACAAGGCGCGCACGCTGAGTTACGGCGACCAGCGCCGCCTGGAAATTGCCCGTGCGCTGGCGACCGATCCCCAGCTGATCGCGCTGGACGAACCCGCAGCCGGCATGAATGCGACCGAGAAGGTCATGCTGCGTGAATTGATCGACCAGATTCGCAAGGACAACCGCACCATTTTGCTCATCGAGCACGACGTCAAACTGGTCATGGGCCTGTGCGACCGGGTCACGGTGCTGGACTATGGCAAGCAGATTGCCGAGGGCACGCCTGCCGATGTGCAGAAGAACGAAAAAGTGATTGAGGCCTATCTGGGCACGAGCGGGCACTAAGGCCTCGAAGGAATGACGATGACAAAGAAGACTCTGCTCAAAGTGACCGGGCTGAAGGTGTCCTATGGGGGCATCCAGGCCGTCAAGGGTGTGGATTTTGAGGTGCACGAAGGCGAGCTGGTGTCCCTGATCGGCTCGAACGGTGCTGGCAAGACGACGACCATGAAGGCAATCACCGGCACGCTGGCGATCAATGGTGGCGATATTGAATACCTGGGCAAAAGCATCCGGGGCCAGGGTCCCTGGGACCTGGTGAAGCAGGGTTTGGCGATGGTGCCCGAAGGCCGGGGTGTGTTCACCCGCATGACCATCATGGAAAACCTGCAGATGGGTGCCTACATCCGAGACGACAAGTCTGAAATCGAGGCGGACATCGAAAAGATGTTCACCATCTTCCCGCGCTTGCGCGAGCGCAAGGACCAGTTGGCCGGGACCATGTCCGGCGGTGAGCAGCAGATGTTGGCCATGGGCCGCGCGCTGATGAGCCGCCCCAAGGTGCTGCTGCTGGACGAGCCTTCCATGGGTCTGTCGCCCATCATGGTCGACAAGATCTTTGAGGTGATCAAGGATGTCTATGCGCAGGGCGTGACGGTGTTGCTGGTGGAGCAGAACGCCAGCCGCGCCCTCTCCATTGCGGACCGTGGGTATGTGATGGAGTCCGGCATTGTCACCATGACCGGGGATGCCAAGCACATGCTCAATGACCCCAAGGTCCGCGCCGCATACCTGGGTGAATAGGCACGTACTTGCGCTGCTGTTTGTCACCCTGGTGTGGGGGGCAACGTTTCCGGTTCTGAAGCTCGCCACGGCGCATCTCAGTGGCGTGGAAATATCGGCACTGCGCTTTGTGATTGCAGCCCTCTGCATGGCACCCTGGGCCCTGCGTGCATCGTGTCGCGCGTGGACAGATGGCGCTGTGCTGGGCGCGCTGGTTCTGGTGTCCTATGTGGCGCAAGCCTGGGGGCTGGAGCATATTTCTTCCAATCGCAGCGCGTTTCTCACCAGCCTGAATGTTCTGATGGTCCCTTTGCTGGGGATCGTCCTGGGCAACCGGCTGTCCTGGACGGTGCTGCTGGCCGCCGCAATGGCGTGTGTGGGCATCGGTTTGATGTCCTGGGACGGTGGTGCCCACCTGCTGGCGGACAGTGCAACTGTTTTTGGTGCATTGGCGTATGCCGGCTATGTCATCTTTTTGTCGCGAAAGGCAGGATTGCACAGTGCCCGTACTCTGGCGGCCACCCAGATCGTCTGGATGGCCTTGCTGGGCTCTGTCTGGGCATGGGCAGCATCTTTGGGAACAGACCGGATGCACACCTTGCCTGAACGTATCGACACCCAGATACTCTTGGGGTTGGCCTACCTGGGTGTCGTGGCCACTGCGGGCATGCTGTTTCTTCAGGCCATGGCGCAGCGGCATGTGTCGGCCGACAAAGCCGCGCTGATCTACGCCATGGAGCCTGTATTCGCTGCCTTGTTTGCCTGGATATGGCTTGCGGAATCCCTCTCCTGGATGGCTGCTTTCGGGGCGGTGATTGTGGTGTCTGCGGTCCTGTTGAGTGAGTGGAAGTCAGGCGCGGGCTAACATCCATTCACATTCGGTGTGGCCACAAAACCGGAGGTGACCAGGGCAGCAACAGGTCCTGATCGGGCGGATCAGCCCTGCTGCTTGTCTGCCTCGGAAGTGAACGCGTCGGCGTAGAACTCTTCTTCGGGCAGACCGGCAGTGGCACAGAAATCCCTGCGTGCTGAATCCACCACGATGGGTGCACCACAGGCATACACCTGGTACCCGGAGAGATCCGGGTGGTCCTGCAGAACAGCCTGGTGCACAAAACCCGTGCGGCCCGCCCACACATCCTGCGGCAACGCATCGGAGACGACCGGGATGTACTGCAGCGTAGGCATGGTTTCACACTGGGCTTGGACCCAGCTGTCCATGTAGAGATCCGAGGGCCGTCTACCCCCCCAATACAGAGAGATTGCCCGGCTGGAACCCGTCTGCTTTAGGTGCTCGATCAAGGTCTTGATCGGTGCGAACCCGGTGCCGGAAGCCAGAAGGATGATAGGTTTGTCCGAGTCTTCACGCAGGAAGAATGAGCCATAGGGCCCCTCAATGCGAAGGATTTCCTTTTCCTTCATGGCGCCAAAGACATGGTCGGTGAACTTGCCGCCGGGCATATGGCGGATATGGAGTTCAAGACCAGCACCCGCTTGTGGAACACTGGCCATCGAGTAGCTGCGCCGGGCGCCGTCGCGCAAAAGGATCTCGACGTATTGGCCGGGCCGGTAGGTGAAGTTGTCGTTCGCTGGAAGTTGGAGCTGCATCAGCACAACATCGTCGGTCAGGCGCGTCAGGGTGCTGACCCGGGTCGGGAGTTTCTTGATGGGTATGGCTCCGGCTTCTGTGACCTGGCGTGATTCCAGTACCAGATCCGATTGAGGCGTCGCGCAGCATGTCAGCACATAACCTGCAGCTTCTTCCTCTGTGCTCAAGGCTTTTGACTGGTGTGTTCCATGGGTCACCGATCCAGAGGTTTTTTTGCATTTGCAGGAGCCACAGGCGCCATCCTTGCATCCGTAGGGTAGGCCTATGTTTTGGCGCAAACCTGCTGCCAGCACTGTTTCATCGGCCTGGGCGGAGAATTGCCGCCCGGATGGCTGCACGGTCACTGAAAAACTGGAGACAGAAGTAACGGTGGCAGTCATCTATTGGGTATCCTTGGGCACAAACTATGGACAGCCCCCGATTTTGCCTTCAATCCAGAGCCCCCTAGGCGCTTTGCCATCCCGATTCCGGCGTGAACGCGTCCTGATCGTCGGTTGTGGCGATGTGGGGCAGCGTGTTGCCGGCCTGCTGCGTCGCAACGTGCGTGTGGTCGCACTGACTTCCAGCACGGCCCGTGTCTCGGAATTGCGAGCCCAGGGAGTTGTGCCGCTGCTGGGAAATCTGGATAACCCGGACAGCCTGCGGCGTCTGGCGGGCATTTCCACACGCGTGGTGCACCTGGCTCCACCCCCTGCGCAAGGCTGGCAGGACCTGCGGACCCAGGCATTGCTGCAGGTGTTGCGTCTGCGCACGTCACCTGCTGCATGTGTATATGGGTCGACCAGTGGCGTGTACGGAGATTGCGCGGGGGCCTGGATCGACGAGACGCGTACAACCAATCCAGACTCCCCCAGGGCACGCCGCAGGCAGCACGCAGAGGATTGTGTGCGTTTCTTCGGGAGGTCTGCAGGAGTCCGCACCCATACGCTGCGCATTCCCGGTATCTACGCCCCGGATCGGGAGGGCGGGACCCCCAGGGCCCGTCTGCTCAAGCGCACACCGGTTTTGTGCGCAGAGGAAGACGTGTACACCAACCACATCCATGCCGATGACCTTGCACGAGCCTGTGTGCTGGCAATGTGGCGCGGGCGGGCACAAAGGGTGTACAACACCAACGACGATACAGCGCTCAAGATGGGGGATTACTTCGACCTTGCCGCCGATCTGTATGACTTGCCACGCCCGCCCCGGGTGTCACGCGCAGGGGCCACAGAACAGTTGCCATTGATGCTGTTGAGTTTTATGGGCGAATCCCGGCGCATGGTGAACCGGCGTCTGAAGCAGGAGTTGGGGCTGCGCTTGCGCTATCCCACAGTTCGGGAAGGGCTGGTTTCCTTGGCGTAGGCCCAGTGCAATGCCTTCCATACCAGCCAGCTCGAAGCCAGGGTGATCGGGTAGGCCCACAGTGCGTCGCTGAACCAATGGGCCATGTCGGACATGCGTGCAAAGCCGATCACCCAGCCCGCCAGTGTTCCCGTGACGGCCCATGCCACCTTGCGCTTACGGTGAATCAGCATCAGGGACGTAAAAAAGAAACCACATGCCACGTGGCCGCTGACAAAAGAGCAGTTGGCGTCACACTGGTTTGTCATCACGGCAGCGCGGGTAAATTGCTGGGTACCACCGAAATTTTCAACCTGGTACGGGCGTGCGCGCTGCCAGTGGTCCTTGAAACCCAGGTTCACCACGGCGCCTGGCCCCAGAATGCCGGCCAGCACCAGAAAAGCCATGGCCAAGCGCAGCGGCTTGCCCTGTTTGCGGAAGCTTGCAACCAACCACACCACCAGCGCAAGCGCAATGCCGACCCGGAATGCGGCCGGTACATACAGATTGATCAACTCCACCCACCACCACCCGATGGAAGCCACTGCTGGGCTGGGTCCGGCAAACAGGCTCGCAGCTTGCAGATCCAGTGTGGTCCATACGGTCGGAATCAGGGCCAGCAAGACGGAAATGCCCCACACCCAGAAGTACAGGGTGGGCGTTTTGCCAAATTGTTCCGGATTGTGAGACGTTGCGGGCATGAATGCAGTGTGGTGGCGGTCAAACCACCGATTGTGACGCAGGCTTATGCTAACCTTTGCATCCATACCAACAAGCTCCCTGCAGGAGCGCAACACAGAACTGCCATGACTATTCTTGTCACCGGGGGAGCCGGTTTTATTGGGTCGAATTTCGTTCTGGACTGGCTGTCACAGTCCCAGGAGCCTGTCGTCAATCTGGACAAGCTGACCTACGCTGGCAATCTGGAAAATCTGGCCAGTCTGGATGGGGATGCGCGCCATATTTTTGTGCGCGGGGATATCGGCGATTCGGCCCTGGTTTCCGGTTTGCTGGCCCAGCACCAGCCGCGCGCGATTGTCAATTTCGCTGCGGAGTCGCATGTGGACCGGTCCATCCACGGGCCAGAAGACTTTATTCAGACCAATATCCTGGGCACTTTCCACATGCTGGAGTGCGTGCGTGCCTATTGGGGTGCCTTACCGACTGAAGCCAAGGGCGCGTTTCGATTCCTTCATGTGTCCACCGACGAGGTCTATGGCTCACTGTCGAAAACCGACCCGGCCTTTACCGAAGAAAACAAATACGAACCTAACAGCCCCTACTCGGCCAGCAAGGCCGCCAGCGACCACTTGGTGCGTGCCTACCACCACACCTATGGCCTGCCGGTGCTCACCACCAACTGCAGCAACAACTACGGCCCGTTCCATTTTCCTGAAAAACTGATCCCGCTGATGATCGTCAATGCCCAGGCGGGCAAGCCTCTGCCGGTGTACGGTGACGGCCAGCAGATCCGTGACTGGCTCTACGTCAAGGACCATTGCAGCGCCATTCGCCGCGTGCTGGACGCCGGGCAACTGGGTGAAACCTACAACGTGGGTGGCTGGAACGAAAAGCCGAATCTGGACATCGTGCACACTGTGTGTGCACTGCTGGACGAACTCAAGCCCCGCGCCGATGGCAAGCCTTACCAAGAGCAGATCACATATGTGACGGACCGGCCCGGCCATGACCGCCGATACGCCATTGACGCGCGCAAGATCGAGCAACAGTTGGGCTGGAAGCCCGCGGAGACCTTCGAGACCGGTATCCGCAAGACGGTGCAGTGGTACCTGGACCATCCGCAGTGGGTGGCCAATGTGCTCAGCGGCGGTTACCGCGACTGGGTTGAAAAGCAATACGGCGACAGTGCCAAGAGCGTGGCATGAAGATACTGCTGTTGGGCCGCGACGGCCAGGTGGGCTGGGAGCTACAGCGCAGCCTGGCGCCTTTGGGTGAAGTTGTTGCGTTGGGGCGCGATACAGCAGCCAATCCACAGGGGTTGTGCGGTGACTTGACACAGCTGGAGGATCTGGCTGCGACCGTGCGCGCGGTCGCGCCGAACGTCATCGTCAACGGAGCGGCTCACACGGCGGTCGACAAGGCAGAGAGTGAAGTGGACCTGGCACGGGTTATCAACGCAGTCGCGCCCGGCGTGCTGGCCGACGAGGCGCAACGCCTGGGCGCGTGGCTGGTGCACTACAGCACGGACTATGTGTTTGATGGCAGTGGTGAGGCACCTTGGAAAGAAACGGATGGCACCGGGCCGCTCAGCGTGTACGGGCGCACCAAACTTGCGGGCGAGCAGGCGGTCGCACGCTGCGACAAACACCTGATCTTTCGTACCAGCTGGGTGTATTCCGCACGTGGCGGCAACTTCGCCAGAACCATGGTGCGACTGGCCCAAACGCGGGAATTGCTGCAGGTCATCAACGACCAGTATGGTGCACCCACCGGTGCGGACCTGCTGGCCGATGTGACGGCCCATGCCATCCGCCAGGTGGTGTACCCCGGTGCAACGGGTGCCATACGGGACGCCGGCGTGTACCATCTGGCGGCAGCGGGTTGCACTACCTGGTTTGACTATGCAAACTATGTCCTGGCCCGCGTACGTATTGCATATCCAGCTATTCAATTGATAGCAGAAGAGGTTCGCGCTGTGCCTACCAGTGCATTTCCCACCGCCGCCAGAAGGCCGCACAACTCGCGTCTGGATACGGTCAAACTGCGCGACACGTTTGGCCTGCATCTGCCGCAATGGCAGGATGGCGTTGCCCGCATGCTTTCGGAGATTGAAATTGTCTAAAAAATCCCTGTCACCCACGACCACCCGCAAGGGCATCATCCTTGCCGGAGGCTCCGGCACCCGTCTGCACCCGGCGACGCTGGCTATCAGCAAGCAATTGCTGCCGGTCTATGACAAGCCCATGATTTACTACCCGCTGAGTACCTTGCTGCTTGCAGGTATTCGGGATATCCTGATCATCAGTACCCCGCAAGACACCCCACGGTTTGCGCAACTGCTGGGGGACGGAAGCCAGTGGGGTATCAACCTGCAATACGCCGTGCAGCCCAGTCCCGACGGGTTGGCGCAGGCCTTCATCATTGGCGACAGTTTCATCGGCAACAGCGACAGTGCGCTGGTGTTGGGCGACAACATTTTTTACGGTCACGACCTGCATACGCTGCTGGCCAACGCGGATCAAAAAACCAGCGGTGCGACCGTATTTGCCTACCATGTGCAAGACCCCGAACGTTACGGTGTGGTGGCGTTTGACGCGGAGGGCAGGGCCCGCAGCATTGAAGAAAAACCCCTCCAGCCGCAGAGCAACTACGCCGTGACAGGCCTGTATTTTTACGACAAACAGGTGGTGGATATCGCCAAGGCCGTCAAACCCAGTGCCCGTGGTGAACTGGAAATCACCGCAGTCAACCAGGCGTATCTGGACCAGGGCGAACTGAACGTGCAGATCATGCAGCGCGGGTACGCCTGGCTCGATACCGGTACGCACGACAGCCTGCTGGATGCTGGCCAGTTCATCGCCACACTGGAGCGCCGACAGGGTTTGAAGATTGCCTGCCTGGAGGAAATCTGCTGGCGCAACGGGTTTATTGACGACGCACAGCTGGCCAAGCTGGCACAGCCCCTGGCGAAGAATGGCTATGGACAGTATTTGCAAGGCTTGTTGAAGGATGGCATGCCATGAAGGTCACTCCCACTGCCATTCCAGAGGTGCTACTGATCGAGCCCAAGGTGTTTGGAGATACCCGCGGGTTCTTCTTTGAGAGCTTCAACCAGCGCACGTTTTCCGAAGCGACAGGTTTGAACGTGCAGTTTGTGCAGGACAACCACTCCAAATCGGCGCAAGGTGTTTTGCGCGGGTTGCATTACCAGCTGGAGCAAGCCCAGGGCAAACTGGTGCGTGTGGTTGCGGGTGAAGTGTTTGATGTCGCCGTAGATTTGCGACGGTCTTCCCCCACGTTCGGCAAATGGGTGGGACAGATTCTGTCGGAGCAGAACAAGGCGCAATTTTGGGTTCCCCCCGGATTTGGACATGGCTTTGTGGTGCTGTCCGAATCAGCCGAGTTTCTTTACAAGACCACCGATTACTACGCGCCCGAGCACGAGCAGTGCATCGCATGGAATGACCCGGATCTGGGCATCCAGTGGCCGTCACTGCCTGACGCACCACGTCTGTCGGCCAAGGATGCGGCGGGAAAGCCGTTCCGTGAAGCTCCTGTGTATGAAGGAAGTATTTCCCCATGAAGTTTCGTTTCCGGTTGGCAGCGGTGGTGCTGGGTGCGGCCTCGGTTCTGCTGGCTGGATGTGCCGTGCCCACTGCGCAATCCCTGTCCGAAGATACCTGGGTCGCGGTGGCGATTGATGGTGTGGCTGCAGTCGTTCCGGCACCGCCCACATTGCGTTGGACGGACACGGGCCGTGTCAGCGGTAGCGGCGGCTGCAACCAATTTTCTGGCAAGTACACCCTGGAGTTCGATCGCATGGCATTCAGCGCACTGGCTGCTACGCGCATGCTGTGTGTGCCAGCGCCTCAAGGACAGGAAGACAAGTTTTTCAAGGCGCTGGAACTGACACGGCGGGTGCAGCTTGCGGATGGGGTACTGCTGTTACTGGATGAGCAGGGCCAGCCGTTGATCCGCATGGTCAAGGGATCAAGGTAAGTCGGTCAGTGCGATGGTATGGGCTAGTGGTACGCCCTGCGGTGCCGTGTAATCAGCCACCACCCAGGCGCGGTTTGGATGGGCTGCAGTCTCCTGCAGAAGTTCGTGGACAAATGCAATCGACTTTGCATCCAGCGCAGCAAAGGGCTCATCCAGCAGTGTCACCGTGGCGCCCGCCGCAAAGGCAGCCAATAGCCAGACCTTGCGTCGCGAGCCGGTAGACAACATGTACAGCGGCTTGTCCATATGCCCGGTCAGGGACAGTCCGTCGACCATCTCCTTGCCCAGTGCCATGTCGAGGCGGGGGTAGCGTGGCGCCAGACGCGCGAGGAACTGCATGGGCGTGATCGATTCGGAGTCCTCTGCGCGTGGGTCGGTGCGAAAGACCTGTTCCCGGTAGAGTTTGGGTTCTTCATCGAGCCATACACCCCCACAGTGCAGCCTGCCGGATTGGGCGTGCTGCTCGCCGGCCAACAGGCGTAGCAGGGTGGTCTTGCCCGTGCTTTCATCTCCCTGGAGCAGCGTTATTCCTGTCGGAATCGCGCAATCCCAGTTCGTGAACAGGGTGCGCTGCGGGTAAGCAAAACACAAACCGGCCGTCTTTAATACGGCAAATGGAGCGGCACTCATGCGGCCTGGGTGCGGGCGCGCTCCAGCGTTTGCGCAGTGTGCTCGGGGTCCAGTCCGTACATGTCAGCGAATGCCTCGACCGTTTTGCCACTCGTGGTAAAGGCCCGCAGCAGCGCCTCTCCCTTCGCAGTGCGTTCGCGGGCCAGGGCCATACAAGCTTCGAGCAATTCACTGGCTTTGGCATCACGTGTCCGTACGCGCTCGGCGTAGTCCTGTGGTGCGAGGCCCGATGCCTCCCAGGCCTCCAGCATGCGATCGAGGAGCCTGGGTTGGAGGTCTTCCTGCGTGCGACTCTGGCGGCGGCGAAAGACTTCCACCAATGCATGGTGAATATGCTCTGGCGCCATGGCTTCCACGGCCTGACCCTGCAGGTCATGCCGCATCTGGCCGGAAGCGACCGAATTCAGGTAACGGGTGGACCGCGTGTGGGTCGACAGCGCGGCCTTCAGGGATTCAGTCTCGAACACCTCCGGGTGTGCGGCGAGCAGGTCCTGGAAGATGCCGCGTTTGAGCGGAAGGAATACGGCACCAAAGAGGTGTGGGTACAACTCTGCCAGCTTCTCCAGCACGGGCAGGCTGGCATCCCGTTTTTGCGGCGCACGGCGTGGATTTCTTTGGGGAACTGGGGAAGTATCTGCTTCTGGCATGTGGCGCACCACCAAAGGTTGTAAACGGTTCGCGGCAATAAAAAACCCGCTACGTCAAATAACGTGCGGGCTCTCGGCTCTCGCATGCCACCTGAATCAGGTGGTGCCCGGGGCCGGAATCGAACCGGCACGCCTTGCGGCGGGGGATTTTGAGTCCCCTGCGTCTACCAATTTCACCACCCGGGCAGGAATGAGAGAAGACTGAAATTATGGCACATTTAGGGTCATGAAATATCCCACCATTGAAGATGCCATCGGGAAGACCCCGCTGGTTGCACTGCAGCGCATTGGTGCTGCAGCCAATACCGAGCGCAACAACGTCGTATTGGGCAAGCTCGAAGGCAACAACCCGGCAGGTTCTGTCAAGGATCGACCTGCGCTGTCCATGATCCAGCGTGCGCAGGACCGCGGGGACATCAAGCCGGGCGACACCCTGATCGAAGCCACTTCGGGCAACACCGGCATTGCCCTGGCCATGGCCGCGGCCATCAAGGGCTACCGCATGATTCTCATCATGCCGGAAGACCTGTCGATCGAGCGGGTACAAACCATGAAGGCTTTTGGTGCCGAGCTGATTCTGACGCCCAAGAGCGGCGGCATGGAGTATTCGCGTGACCTGGCCGAGCAGATGCAGGCCCGTGGCGAAGGCCGCATGCTCGACCAGTTTGCCAACGAAGACAATCCGCGTATCCATTACGAAACCACCGGCCCGGAAATCTGGGAACAGACGGGCGGACGCATCACCCACTTTGTCAGCGCCATGGGGACGACGGGCACCATCACCGGTGTGTCGCGCTTTCTCAAGGAAAGAAATCCCGCCGTTCGCATCATCGGAGCCCAGCCTTCCGAGGGCTCACGCATCCCCGGTATCCGCAAATGGCCGCAGGAATACCTGCCCAAAATTTACGATCCAGCCAACGTGGATGAACTGGTCTACGTGAGCCAGTCGGATGCAGAAGAGATGTGCCGCCGTCTGGCGCGCGAAGAGGGAATTTTTGGCGGCATTTCCGCGGCAGGCGCCTGCTGGGTGGCACAGGAGATTGCACGGCGTGAGCGCGATGCCACCGTGGTGTTCATTGTGTGTGACCGCGGCGACCGTTATCTTTCCACTGGCGTTTTCCCCGCCTGAAACCGCCAAAATATTTTTGCCATGAACCACACGTTTACCTATTGCCCCCACTGCGCCACGTCACTGGCCCTGATCACCATGGCCGAGGACGGCGGTGACAAGGAACGGCTGCGTTGCCCGGCTTGCGGCTACACCCACTGGAACAATCCCACGCCCGTGCTGGCGGCGGTGATCGAGTATGACGGCCAGATACTGCTCGCGCGCAATGCCGCCTGGCCGGGGAAGATGTACGCGCTGATCACCGGTTTCATGGAGGCCGGTGAGACGCCGCAGGAGGGCATTACCCGCGAAATCGCCGAGGAAACCAGCCTCACCACCGATGCATTGAACCTGATTGGCGTGTACGACTTCAAGCGCATGAACCAAGTCATCATTGCCTACCATGCGGTGTGCCATGGCGAGGTGCGTTTGTCTCCGGAGCTGGTGGACTACCGCCTGTATGCGCCCGAGGCGGTGAAGTGCTGGCCTGCGGGCACTGGCTATGCCCTGGCGGACTGGCTGACGTCGCGCGGGTACACGCCCAGTTTTGTGGAATTCCCCAAACGCGATTGAATGCGCAAACAGCAGGCCCTTGTGGGCTCTACAATGGATGCGACCAAGGAAACGACATGCAGATCGACAAAGAAATTGACACCCGCGGCCTGAATTGTCCCCTGCCCATCCTCAAGGCCAAGAAGGCCCTGGCAGAGATGGACAGTGGTCAGACGCTGAAGGTAGTGGCTACTGATGCGGGTTCGGTGCGTGATTTTCAGGCGTTTGCCAAGCAGACGGGCAACGAGCTGGTGGACCAGCAAACGGTGGGTGCGGAATACATCCACGTGATGCGCCGACGCTGAATCTTTGAATGCTGCTCTGGGGCGGCGCTACTGGCTAGCGCACGCTGCAGGCTTGGGGTGAGCGCCGACGCTCGTGTCCCCCGCAAAGGGCCAGGCCCTTTGCTCCTACGACCCCAGGCGCGCCAGTTGCTCGCGCACCTTGGTCAGGGTGGCGGTGAAGTCGTCCATGCGCTTGCGTTCCTGCTCCAGCACGGCGGCAGGGGCCTTGGCGACGAAGGTTTCGTTACCCAGTTTGGCTTGCGCCTTGGTGATCTGTTCTTCCAGGCGTGTGACTTCCTTGCCCAGGCGCAGTTTCTCGGCGGCCACATCCACCTCCATGTGCAGACAGATCCGGGCTTCGCCTACCACCGCCACCGGGGCAGACTGGGCGGCGGCTTGCCAGGCAGCCTCATCGTCAAACAACTTCACTTCGCTGAGCTTGGCGAGTGACTGAAGCACCGCCGCGGAGGATTGCAGGAACACACCCTCGGACGCGGTTTGTGCCACCACGTACAGCGGCAGGCGCGTTGCCGGTGACACATTCATTTCGCCACGCAGGTTGCGGCAGGCGTCAACCAGTTGCTTCAGCTTGGTGACATGTGCAATAGCGGCTTCGTCAATGCGCTCGGGCTGGCTGACGGGGTAGGCTGCCACAGCAACAGAGGGACCTTCGCGCCCCGCGACGGGTGCCACCTTCTGCCACAGCTCTTCGGAAATGAACGGCGTGATGGGATGGATCAGCCGCAGGATGGTTTCCAGTGTGCGGATCAGGGTGCGGCGCGTTGCGCGTTTCTGTGCATCTGTGCCGGTGTTGATCTGCACCTTGGCAATCTCCAGGTACCAGTCACAGAACTCGTTCCAGACGAAGTCGTAAATTGTGTTGGCAACGTTGTCCAGCCGGTACTCGTCAAAGCCCTTGGCCACCTCGGCTTCGGTCTTTTGCAGCAGCGAGACGATCCAGCGGTCTGCCGGGCTGAAGCTCAGGTACGTTGCAGCCTCGGTCGTGCCGCAGACGTTGGCGGCGTGGTCGTCGATGCCGCAGTCCTGGCCTTCGCAGTTCATCAGCACAAAGCGGGTGGCGTTCCACAGCTTGTTGCAGAAGTTGCGGTAGCCCTCGCAGCGCTTGCTGTCGAAGTTGATGCTACGGCCCAGCGAGGCCAGCGAGGCAAAGGTGAAACGCAGGGCGTCGGCACCAAAGGCGGGGATGCCTTCGGGGAATTCCTTTTCGGTGTTCTTGCGTACTTGCGGTGCAGTCTCGGGTTTGCGCAGGCCCTCTGAACGCTTGGTCAGCAGGGGGCCGAGTTCGATGCCGTCGATCAGATCGACCGGGTCGAGCACATTGCCTTCGCTCTTGCTCATCTTCTTGCCCTGCGCGTCTTTCACCAGCCCGTGGATGTAGACATGCTTGAACGGCACTTTGCCGGTGAAGTGCGTGGTCATCATGATCATTCGGGCGACCCAGAAGAAGATGATGTCGTAGCCGGTGACCAGCACGCTGGAAGGCAGATACAGATCGAAGTCATTGAGCGATCCGCTGGCGGACGCGCCGGAACCGGCCTGGCTCATACTCGCTGCGCTCGCCAAATCGCTGCGTCCGGCTCCGACGCCTCCGCCAGCTCCGTCTTCGCTGTTGCCCCAGCCCATGGTGCTGAATGGCACGAGTGCGCTGGAGTACCAGGTGTCGAGCACGTCTTCGTCACGGCGCAGAGTTTTACCCGGTGCCTGGGCTTGTGCATCGGCTTCATTGCGCGCCACATAGACCTTGCCGTCTTCGTCGTACCAGGCCGGAATCTGGTGGCCCCACCAGAGCTGGCGGCTGATGCACCAGTCGGTGATGTTGTTCATCCACTGGTTGTAGGTGTTGATCCAGTTCTCCGGCACGAAGCGCACTTCGCCCGACTGCACTGCGTCGATGGCCTTCTGGGCGATGGATTTACCAGTCGGGTCTTTGTCGCTGACCTTGTTCATCGCCACAAACCACTGGTCGGTGAGCATGGGCTCGATGACCTGGCCGGTGCGGGCGCAGCGCGGGACCATCAGCTTGTGTTTTTTCACTTCGACCAAGAAGCCGCCCGCCTCCAAGTCCGCCACGATTTTCTTGCGGGCTACGAATCGATCCAGGCCACGGTAGGCCTCAGGGATAGCCTTTTGAGCCTTGTATTCGTCGAGGTTTGCGGACACTAAGGCCGTGCCAGAGGCGGCCAGTTGGCGGTTGGTTTCTTGCATGGTGGAAGCATCACGACCAGGTCCACCAACAATGCAGGCGTCGAGCGTTAGTATCGAAATCATCGGCAGGCCATGGCGCTGGCCTACTGCATAGTCGTTCTGGTCATGTGCGGGCGTGACCTTGACCACGCCGGTGCCGAAGGCCTTGTCCACGTAGTCGTCGGCAATCACGGGGATGGTGCGGCCGCACAGGGGCAGGGTGACGTGTTTGCCGATCAGGTGGGCATAGCGCTCGTCTTCGGGGTGCACCATGGCAGCCACGTCGCCCAGCATGGTCTCGGGGCGGGTGGTGGCAACCACCAGGCCTTCCACCAGCTCGCCGTTGACCATCTGTGGGCCGTCAGCGAACGGGTAGCGGATGTGCCACAGCGAACCGTCTTCCTCTTCGCTCTCCACTTCGAGGTCAGACACGGCGCTTTGCAAAACCGGGTCCCAGTTCACCAGGCGCTTGCCGCGGTAGATCAGGCCCTGCTCGTAGAGCTGCACAAAGGTCTCGGTCACGGTCTTGGACAACTTGGGGTCCATGGTGAAGTATTCGCGGCTCCAGTCCACGCTGTCGCCCATGCGGCGCATCTGCGTGGTGATGGTGTTGCCACTCTTCTCTTTCCACTCCCAGACTTTCTTCACGAAGGCTTCGCGGCCCAGGTCGTGGCGGCTGATTTTTTGTTCCTGCAGCTGGCGCTCCACCACGATCTGGGTGGCGATGCCGGCGTGGTCGGTGCCCGGAATCCAGACCGTGTTGGCACCCAGCATGCGGTGGTAGCGGGTCAGGCTGTCCATGATGGTCTGGTTGAACGCATGGCCCATGTGCAGCGTGCCGGTCACATTGGGCGGCGGCAGCTGGATGGCAAAAGAGGGCACATTCGCCTGGGGTGCCTGGGTGCCGCGGTAGCCGGCCACACCATAACCACGCTTCTCCCACTCGGGTCCCCAATGGGCTTCCAGCGCAGCGGGCTCGAAGGATTTGGAGAGAGATTGCAGGCCGGGTTGGGCGGGAGCAGAAGCTGGGGTGGGGGAGGCGGCGTTATCGGACATGGTCATTCTTGTTCAGTCGAATCCATGATTTTACCGGGGCACCAGCGGTGCCTTCGGTTTGCTACGAAAGTAATAGCTGGGTGCGCAATGGATACGGGGGCTGGAGGCCGATTTGGCTTGCAATCACCCCGCTGCCTGCCCGGTGTAGCGCCGCAGCGCCCCCATGCGCCACACAGCCAGGGCCAACAGTGCCGCCAGCGTCAGGCCCGACACCTGAATCGCTGTCACCACGCCCACCGCATTGACCAGTGCGCCGGCCGCCACACCCGACAGGGCCGGTACCACCTGCGAGGTGATGGAGTACATGCCCATGACCCGGCCCCGCAAGGCCACCGGCGCCTGGGCCTGGATGCCAGACACCACCAGGCTGATGACCATGCCGCCGGCCATGCCCACGCTGGCCAGCGCGGCAGCCGACAGCCCCACCGCACCGATGACGCTCAGCGATGCAAACACCAGACCACCCAGTGCAATGCCAATGAACATCACCAGGCCATGACGCACGCGTTTGGCGACTGCAAGGGCGGTGACGCCACCCACGATCAGCGAGAGCGCTAGCAGCCCCAGATACGCCCCGCGCTGCAGTTCCGAGAGGTGCAGCACTTCCCGCGCCAGCTTGGGCAGCAGGATCTGCAGCGGGCCGGTCATGGCATAGCCCAGCACGGCGGCCAGCATCAGCTGCGTCAGCAGCGGGTCTTTGCCGACGGTGCGGAAGCCCTCCAAAATATCGGCCAGCACCGAGTTGCTGCTGACGGTGGGGTTGGCGTGGGTGCGCAGGTTCGCGATCAGCAAAGACGACAGCCCAAAGCCGCATGCGCCCAGCGCAATCACCGCGCCCCAGCCGCTCTGGCTGCGTACGATCCCGATGAGCAACGGCGCCAGCCCAAATCCCACCAGCACCTGCAAATTGAAGAGGATGGTGGCTGGCCGCAATTCTTCCGGCCGCGCCATTTGCGCCAGCGTGGTCAGCCGCGCCGGCCCGACGAACGACCAGGCCAGACCGCCCAGAAACGCGCCGCCCAGCACCCAGGCCACGCGCACCTCTGGTGCAGCACCGGATTGCGCCCACCACAGGCAGGTCAGCCCCGCCAGAAACAGCGCCTGTGCGCCGTGGATCACGCGGTGCGGGGCCACACGGTCGCATAGCACGCCGCCAAACCAGCCAAACACGATGGAGCTGCCAAACGCCAGTCCGAAGCCCAGACCCGAGAGCAGGTCCGACCCCACCGCCTCCTGCAGGTACAGGATCACGGTGTAGTTGAACATGTGCCCGGCGGTAAACGCCAGCAGGCACGACAGCAGAAAAGGCCCCAGCCGGGCCAGCATCGGGCGCGGTGTCACTTGCGGGCGTTCGGGTTGAGGCGGATCAGCGTGGGCAGTGCATCTTCAATGTGCCAGGACGGGAAGCTGGCGCTGGAGAGCAGCACCTGGCCGTCGGGTGTGAATTCCACGTCCCGCGTGAAGGTGGCCTTGCGCGGCAGTGGGAAATGGGTCCACTGGCCTGTGGCAATGTCGAGCCTGTGCACGCCGTCCGAGTTGGTGCCGTTGACCCACAGCTGGTGGCGCTTGCGGTCCACGTTCAGTGCATACGGTGTGTCGCTGCCCGCGGGTTGCACCGGCAGGTGGAACGTGGTGAATTTGGCGGTCTTCGGCTCGAAGCGCAGCACGGCCGACTCGCTGAACATACCGATCCACAGATTGCCATCGCGGTCGGTGCGCAGGCGGCGCGGATTTTTCAGCGGCGTGGCAAACATGGTGATCTCGCCGGTGGCGGGATCGAGCGACGCAATTTCATCGGTATGCAGGCGCGCAATCCAGACCTTGCCATCGGGCGTGATGTCGATGCCATACGGCAACGGCACGCCGGTCGATACGTGGTCAATCTTCACCCAGTTGGTGACCGGAACCCCCCAGCCAATCAGCTTGAAAAAGAAGGGCGTGAGCTTGACCGTGAGCTTTTCCATGAACGAGCGGAACGGCAGGTCGTAGGTGGTGAACTTGTTCGCAGTGCGGTCGTACATGCCGATCTGGTTGGAGAGGGCCAGCGTGAACCACACGCGGTCCTTGTCGTCGATGCGCACGGTGTGCGGGTAGAAGCCGCTGCCAATCTCGTGGTTGCTGAAGGTCTTGGTCTTGGGATCGAACTCGATCAGGCGGCGCTGGTAGGAGGACGTGATGAAGATGTGTCCGTCCTTTGCAGACTCCGCCAGCGAGTGGATGCCCTGGTAGGTCTCGTGCCTGGGAAAATCCTTCAGGCGTCCGGCCAGCAGACCACCCAGGTTGTCGCCCGGTTGCGGTGGCACGCGGTACACCGTGTAGGCGCCCGTTTGGGGGTTGACCTCGTACAGGCGGTCCTGCAGGTTGTCGCCCACGTAGACCATGCCATTGCTGTGCTGGATGAAGTCGTGCATCTGCGAAAACCGGTCGCCAATCGGCAGTTCGGTCACGCTGGCAGCCGACAGTGCCGGGCTCCATGGCGTTCCGGCGGGCACTTTCTCCGGGTGGGCGGCGATGTCTTTCCAGTGTGCTTCCAGCAGGGCCGGGAGTTCCTTTTGGGCTTCGGTAGACAGGCGTGCGCCGTAGCGCACCATCCGCTTGATCGTGGAATCCCAGTCTTCGGCACTGCGTTCGCGCCGCAGGAAGCTGCTGCCCTGCTGGTGGCAGAAGCCGCACTGCGCCATGAACTCCTTGCGCAGGTCATCGCGCCCGGCTAGCAGGGTCGATGTCCAGGCGTTCGAGGGGCGTTGTTCGGCCAGGGCCTTGAGGTCAGTCTCCGCCTCCATGCGCCAGGATGTTGCCTTGGCCAGCAAAGCCGGTTCAATCCAGTGGTCCTTGAACCCCGGCTTGCGCAGGCGCACACGGTAGTCGCCGGGTGCATCGGGCAGATGCACGCGTCCGCCCAAATCGGTAAAACCCGTGAATTCAAAGGTGCCCTGCTGCAGCTTGCCGGTGGGGGCATAGCCGTTATCCGAAGTGTCCGTCACGGCAGGCTGTGAGGGGGCGCGGGTCACCATGACCAGCGGCAACGGCTTGCCGTCCGGCCCCTGCACCTGAAAGTCGGCCGCCAGCGCGCCTGTGGACAGCGTTGCCAGTGCGATTAGCGCACCCAGCAGGTTCGTGTGTTGTTTCATGCAAGTCTCCGTTGCTTCTTACGTGTTCGATGGAAAAATTTCGGCCTGCAGGCGCCGCTTCATGATCCGGGCATAGCGGGAGGGCCACAGTCGGGACAGCCACCACGCCGCGTGCGCCGTGCTGCCTATCAGCAACTGGCGCTGGTTGTGGTGCGCAGCAGCCAGGATGGCCTGGGCTACTTCTGCGGGTTGGGTCTGGCCACCGGTGGTCTTGCGGCCCTGCGCAGCCGGTGCACCGTCGCCGCCCAGGGCAGCTTGGTCGATCCCGGTGGCTATGAAAGAAGGGCACACCAGCAGAACGCCCACACCATCGTCTTCCAGTTCGGTGCGCAGGCTGTCAAAGAAACCATGCAGCGCGTGTTTGCTAGCAGCGTAGCCGGTGCGCCCGATCAGCGGCGCGAACCCGGCCACACTGGAAATGGTGATGATGAGCCCACGCCGGCTGCGCAGACTCTTCAGCGCCGCCTGGGTGCAATGCACGGCACCAAAAAAGTTGACGTCCATGACACGGCGCAGCACATCCAGCCGGGTATTTGCAAATGCACTGCGGTGGGCGATGCCGGCGTTGTTGACCAGCACATCCACGCCCCCAATCCGTTGGTTGGCGTACGCCATCGCAGCGGCACAGGCAGCTGCATCGGTGACATCGCAGACCTGGGTCAGCAGCCGGGGTGCGCCTTCTGCATCCGTAGTGGGGTAGGCCTGCTGCAGCGCTTGCAGTGCCTGTGCATCGCGGTCCAGCGCCAGTACCTGCGCGCCTTCTTTCAGGAACGACTGCACCAGCGCAGCCCCCAGGCCACCGGCCGCGCCGGTGATGACCACACTGCGTCCTGCAAAACAGCGCATGTCAGGCCGCTCCGGCGCGCTGGCGCTCCCGCGCTTCGTGGTAAATCTCGAAGACCTGGGCCGAGGTGTAGGTGGGTGTGTAGCCAAATTCCTGCTTGAGCTTGGTATTGAGCAGCACCGGGCGGTAGCGCAGAAAATCCAACTGCTCCGGCCCGTACTGGGTCAACCCCAGCGGCTTGAGGATGCGCAGTGCCGTCTGCAGCAGCCAGGCGGGCAGGTTCAGCGTCTTCTTGCCCAGGCGCTGGGCAATCTCGTGGATGGTGAGGGTGCCGTCACCCGCCACGTTGTAGATGCCCGCAGGGCCATCGCTGATGGCGCGCGCAATGATGCCCACCACGTCCTGGTCCCAGATGAACACAAACGGGCTGTCCGACCCGCGGATGGTGAGCAGCCGGGGCTTCTCGAACATGTCGGTAATCTGGTTGTGCACCGTGGGCCCAAGAATGGTGCCGATGCGCAGCACCACCTGCTCCAGCTGGGGATACTTCTGGCGGTACTCGGCCAGCATCTCTTCCACCAGCCGTTTGTGGTGGGAATACGCAAACACCTCGTTGCCGCGCACCGGCATGTCCTCGGTGAGCCAGGGCGCGTTGTCCGCGTGGTAGCCATAGGCTGCGCCGCTGCTGGACACCACGATGCGCCTGACGCCGTTGTGCACGCAGGCTTCGAGCACATTGCGCGTGCCATTCACGTCCACGTCATACTCAAACGCCCGGTTGCTGTCCTTCCCAGGCGTGACGATGGACGCCAGGTGAACCACCGTGTCGATCTGGTGGTTGGCGATGAAGTTGACGATTTCCACGCTGCGGATGTCTGCCACCGCATAGCCCACACCGGAGAGGTGAATTTTGGGTTCGCGGATGTCATGGGAGACGATTGCGGATGGGCGCTGGCCCTCTGGCAGCGCCGCCAGACGGGCTACCAATTGGCTGCCGAGGTAGCCGCCACCGCCGGTAATGAGTACGCGGCTCATGCCTGTTCCTTTGCCGCGCTGGTGTCGTCTTTGGGGGGGCGGCTTTTCCAGAACGTGGCCAGCGTCATACCCGCCACGATGTGCCACACGCCCCACCAGGCCGTCACGATCGCCATGCCACCCAGGCCGTCAAAGAAATTGAAGATCAGGATCAGGCCCAGGCCCGAGTTCTGGATGCCCATCTCGAAGGTGATGGCGCGGCGGTCGCGCTCGGGCAGGCCGATGGCTGCCGACAGACCGTAGCCCGTCACCAGCGCCATCAGGTTGTGGATGAACACCACGCCCAGCACCAGCGAGATGTAGTCCATGAAGTGCCGGAAGTTGGCCCCCAGCGCACCGCCAATGAAGGCGATCAGAATGATCAGCGACAGCACCTTCATCGGCTTTTGCGCCTTGTGCGCAAAGCCGGGGTACTGCCGCGCCACCCACATGCCCAACACCAGCGGCACACCGAGCAGCATCACGATCACCTCCAGCATTTCCCAGGGGCTCATCGCCACTTCTTTCATCAGGCCGGAGGTGACGGGATGCAGGTTGCCCCAGAACGCAAAGTTCAGCGGCGTCATGAACAGCGCGGCCACCGTGGACAGCGCACTCACACTGACCGACAGGGCCGTATTGCCCTTTGAGTAGTGCACCAGAAAGTTGGAAATATGCCCGGCAGGGCAGCTGGACACCAGAATCATCCCCAGGGCAATGCTGGGCACCGGTTGCAGGATCCAGATCAGCACATAGGTCATGGCCGGAAACAGGATGTGGTGGCCAAACAGGCCCAGCGCCAATGCCTTGGGCGTTCTGAGTGCCACCTTGAAATCTTCCACGCGCAGCTCCAGCGCAACGCCAAACATCACCAGCCCGAGCACGGCATTGAGCAGGGTCAGGGTTTGCGGGTTAAAGCTCAGGTGGACCTGGTCGATAGGTGCCATGGTTGTGTCTCCTCGTTATCTGCCGGACTTTAGGGCAAACTCCAGTTTTCGTCGCTAACTTTGCGGGACAGCAGGGCATCAATTTGGGACAGCCAGACCACTACAGCGTTACCCCCCGGTTCACCCAGGCCATTCTCGAAGCCGCGCAACGCCATGGCGTGCGGGTGCCGGATGCGCTGCGCATGGCACTGACGCAAAGCGTGCGGGTGCCCATGTCCCAGCAGGATGCCTTGTGGACGCTGCTGGCCAGTGCCACCGACGACCCGCTCACGGCACTGCGCGTAGGTACCGATCTGCAGGCCGGGCACCTGGACATTGTGGGCATGCTGCTGCTCACCTGCGACACCCTGGGCGATGCCCTGGAAGTGCTGACCGAATACGCGCCCATCGTGGGTGACAACGCCCGCTTTGAAGTCGCGCCCGAGGGCGCGGGTGTGGTGCTGCGCTACCTGCCTGAATACCGTGTGTGTCTGGATGAGCGGGTGGAAGCCGCGCTGGGTTGCGTGGTCTGTCTGGCCCGCTGGATGACCAATGGCCGCTTCACCGCGCGCGAAGTGCTGTTTACCCATGCGCCGCGGGCCGATACCGCTGCGTACGCGGCCTTGCTGGGCTGCCCGGTGCGATTTGGTCAGCCCTTCAACGGGGTGGTCCTGGATGCCGATGCCCTGGGTCTGGGGCTCATCCAGGCGGGCAAGACCATGCACGCGCACCTGAAGGTGCTGGCCGATGACATGCTGGCGTCGCTGCCGCAGGGCAGCGTCTCGGCCCAGGTGCGCCAGCTGATCCGCGAGCATCCGCGCTGGGGCAAGGAGCGCATTGGTGAGCAGCTGGGCATGAGCGGGCGCAACCTCAACCGCAAGCTGGCCGCCGAGTCCATCTCCTTCAAAGGCCTGCGCGAAGCCCTGATCTACGACATGGCCTCTGCCGCGCTGCGCGCCGGCCAAAGCGTGGCAACTGTCAGCGAGAAGCTGGGGTTTTCGGATGAAAACGCGTTTTCCCGGGCCTTCCGGCGCTGGAGCGGCCTCACCCCCGCCCAGTTCGTCCGCGGCGGTGATGCCACCCTGGCACCCGAGTGAACCGATAATGCTGCATGCTTTTTCTGCTCTCTCCCGCCAAGTCACTCGACTACGAAACGCCGCTGGGTGACCAGCCGCACACGCTCCCGATGTTCGTTCCGCAGTCCAAGGAACTGATTGCGGTGCTGCGCACCCAGTCGCCCCAACAGATTGCCGAACTGATGTCGCTCAGCGACAAGCTTTCTGCCCTGAACGTGGCGCGCTACCTGGCGTGGTCGCCCAAGGCCACGCCGAAGAACGCCCGCCAGGCGGTGCTGGCCTTCAATGGCGATGTCTATGACGGGCTGAATGCCAAGACGCTCACGCCCGATGACCTGGCCTGGGCGCAGCACCACGTGTGCATTCTGAGTGGCCTGTATGGCGTGCTGCGCCCGCTGGACCTGATGCAACCCTACCGGCTGGAGATGGGCACGCGCCTGTCCAACCCCGGCGGCAAAGACCTGTACCAGTTCTGGGGCACGCAGATTGCGGACTACCTTAATACCCGCCTGCGCAGTGACGTCAGCCCGGTGGTCATCAACCTGGCCAGCCAGGAGTATTTCAAGGCGGTGGATACCAAGGCCCTGAAAGCGCGCGTGGTCGAATGCGTGTTCCAGGACTACAGCGCCGGCCAATACAAGATCGTCAGTTTCTTTGCCAAGCGCGCGCGCGGCCTGATGGCGCGCTATGCCGCCACGCACCGCCTGGTGCAGCCCGAACAGCTGCGCGCCTTCGACCTGGACGGCTACGCCTGGGCTGCCGCCGAGTCCACCCCCGAGCGACTGGTGTTTCGCCGCCGCGCCGCGTAATTTTTAGTCAAATCGGCCTCTAGCCCCCGTCCATAAAGCGCAACCAGCTATGAAAATAAGAGCAAACGGAATCGACATCGAAGTCGAAGACTCGGTCCAGAGCCACCCCGCCAGCGCCGACAAGCCTGTGGTGCTGCTCATCATGGGGCTGGGCATGCAGCTCATCGCCTGGCCGCCGCAGATGCTGCAGGGCCTGGTGGATGCGGGCTACCGCGTGGTGCGGTTCGACAACCGCGATGTGGGCCTGTCCAGCCACTTCGACCAGCTCGGCAAGCCCAACCTGCTGTGGGCCAGCCTGAAGTACAAGATCGGCCTGGTGCCCGCTGCCCCCTACAGCCTGAGCGACATGGCTGCCGATGCATTGGGCGTGCTCGACGCACTGGGCATTGCCAAAGCCCATGTGGTGGGCGTCAGCATGGGCGGCATGATCGCGCAGCGCGTAGCCATTGCCGCACCGCAGCGCACCCTGAGCCTGACCAGCATCATGAGTTCCAGCGGTGCGCGTGGCCTGCCGCAGGCCGACCCCAAGGTCATGCAGGCCATGATCAGCCGCCCCAATGGCACCAGTGCGCAGGCCGTGGTGGACCACACCGTGCGCCTGTTCAAGGCCATTGGCAGTCCGGCTTACCCGACTCCCGAAGACGAGCTGCGCGCCCGCGTGCTGGAAGGCATCCACCGCAGTTTCCACCCGGTGGGCACACTGCGCCAGATGGTGGCCATCGTTTCCGACATCACCCGTGCCGCACAGCTCCTGCGCATCACCAGCCCTACGCTGGTGATCCACGGCAAGGCCGATCCGCTGGTGCCCTATGGCTGCGGTGAAGACACTGCGCGGCGCATCCCTGGCGCCAAGCTGGTGGGTATCGACGGCATGGGGCACGACCTGCCGCCCGAGCCGGTCACGCAAATCCTGGCTGCGATGGTGCCCCACCTGAACGCCGCCACTCCCAAGGCGGCCTGACCCCATGAACACCCCCGAACAATCCCAGCTCGGCAAGGCTTCGGCCTACATCGACCAGTACGACGCGTCACTGCTGTTTCCCATTCCCCGCGCGGGCAAACGCGCCGAGATCGGCATTGCCGGTGCGCCGCCGTTTCTGGGCGCGGATTTGTGGACCGCGTTTGAGCTGAGTTGGCTCAACCTGCGTGGCAAGCCGCAGGTGGCCCTGGCGCACTTTGTGGTGCCTTGCGAGTCGGTCAACATCGTCGAGAGCAAGTCCTTCAAGCTCTACCTCAACAGCTTCAACAACACCCGCTTTGCCGATGCCGCTGAGGTGCAGGCCCGCCTGCGCGCCGACATCACCGAGGCTGTCTGGCGCGGCGCCACGGTGCAGTCGTCGGTGGGCGTCAAGCTCATTGCGCCCGAGAAGTTCGACATGGAGCCGGTGCACGAACTCGATGGCCTGAGCCTGGACCGCCTGGACGTGGAATGCACCCAGTACCAGCCCGCGCCCGAGCTGCTGGTGGTGGAGTCCGTGGACGAAGAAGCACCAGTCACCGAAGTGCTGGTCAGCAACCTGCTCAAGAGCAATTGCCTGGTTACCGGCCAGCCTGACTGGGGCAGTGTGCAGATCAGCTACAGCGGTCTGCCCATCAACCAGGAAGGCCTGCTGAAATACCTGGTGAGTTTTCGCAACCACAACGAGTTTCATGAACAGTGCGTCGAGCGCATCTTCATGGACATCTGGACGCGCTGCAAACCGGTCAAGCTGGCGGTGTACGCCCGCTACACCCGCCGCGGCGGGCTCGACATCAACCCGTTTCGCACCAGCTACCCGCAGCCGTTGCCGGGTAATGTGCGTACCGCGCGGCAGTAGCCCAACCCGGACGCGCCTCAACCCATGACCCCCCAACAATTCATCGCCAAGTGGGGCCCGGGCGGCCCGGCCTTTGACCTGAACGAACGCCAGGGCGCGCAGCCGCACTTTATCGACCTGTGCCAGCTGCTGGGCGTGCCCACGCCGGGCAGTGCGGGGGACTATCTGTTTGAGCAGGACACCCTGGTGCTGGGCGAAGCGCGTGGCTATGCCGACGTGTTCTACCGCGACCACTTCGCCTGGGAAAACAAGGCTCCGGGCCGCAACCTGGATGCCGCCCTCAAGCAGCTGCTGACCTACAGCCTGGCCCTCTCCAACCCGCCGCTGCTGGTGGTGTGCGACCGGCTCACCATCCGCATCCACACCCAGTTCAACGGCCACCCCAGCGAGGTGCACACCGTGCTGCTGGCCGAGCTGGACCAGCCCGAAAAGCAGGCTCTGTTGCGCCGCCTGTGGACGGACCCCGAGAGCTTTCGCCCGCAAAAAACCAGCCGCGACATCACCGAGGCCGCCGCCAAGAGCTTTGCCACCCTGGCCGAAGGCCTGCGCAAGCGCCAGCATGATGCCGACGAGGTAGCGCATTTTTTAACGCAGTGCCTGTTCTGCTTTTTTGCCGAAGACGTGGGCCTGCTGCCCGGGCGCATGTTCGAGGGGCTGGTGAACAACAAGGCGCTGACCGCCGACAAGCTCACCCAGGGCCTGACCAACCTGTTCACCGTCATGCGCAAGGGTGGGCTGTACGGCAACGACGACATTCCGTGGTTCAACGGCGGCCTGTTCAAAAAGGTCAACGTGCCGCAGCTCACCATCATGGAAGTGACCGAGCTGCGCAACGCCGCCGCGTTGAACTGGTCCGCCATCGACGTGTCCATCTTCGGCACGCTGTTTGAACGCGGGCTGGACCCATCCAAGCGCAGCCAGCTGGGCGCGCACTACACCGACCCCGCCACCATTCTGCGCATTGTGGAGCCGGTTCTGACCCGCCCGTTGCTACAAAAATGGGAGCTGCTTGCGCAGGAAATACGGGGGCTACTGGCCAAAAGTACCAAGAAGGGCGACAAGCACTACAAGGCTGCGCAATCGAAGTTTGTGCTCTGGCTGGAGAGCCTGAAGGACTACCGTGTGCTCGACCCGGCCTGCGGCAGCGGCAACTTTCTGTTCCTGGGCTTGAAAGCCTTGAAGGACATTGAGCACATGAGCCACCTGCAGGCCGCCGCCATGGGGCTGGACCGCCAGGCCGATCTGGTCACCGGGCCGCACAACGTGCTGGGCATCGAGTTGAACGAATACGCCGCCGAGCTGGCGCGGGTGACGGTGTGGATTGGCGAGCTGCAGTGGCGCATTGAGCATGGCTACGAGTTCAAGACCAACCCCGTGCTGGAGCCGCTGGACCATATTGAGTGCCGGGATGCTTTGTTGTCCTTCGGGGGTACAGGTTCCGGGGCGCAGGCGGGGCAGAGGCCGGGGCCTCATGAACCTGCGGTTCCGAAATCGGCCCCAACCTCTGCCCCGCCTGCGCCCCAGAACCTGATGGGGCGGGGGGACGCTGACGCTGCCCCCGCGAACTCCCCCTCCGCCGTTCGGGCTGAGCCTGTCGAAGCCAGCTGGCCCAAAGCCAGCGTGGTCATTGGGAATCCGCCGTTTTTGGGCGACAAGAAAATGCGCGCCGAGTTGGGCGACGACTACACCACCACCCTGCGCAAGCTGTACGAGGGCCGCGTGCCCGGTGGTGCGGACCTGGTGTGCTACTGGTTCGAGAAGGCCCGCAAGGCGATTGAGACCAATGGCCTGGGCGCAGCCGGGCTGGTGTCGACAAATGTAATTACACGCGGGGCGAATAGGCAAGTGTTGGATCGCGTTTCGAAATCAACCGTAATTTATGAAGTGTGGGATGACCAACCGTGGGTCAACGAAGGTGCAACTCTACGTGTTTCGCTCATTTGTTTCGGGAATGCAACGCAACCCAAGCGAGTAAACGGAGAAGATGTCGCGCAAATCTTTTCAAATCTAAAAGCGCAAAGCATCGGGGCAGAGAGTGTTGACTTAACAACTGTTAAGCCGCTTCAAGAAAATGCGGATGCAACGTACTTTGGATTCTGTTTGGCTGGACCGTTCAAAGTCCCTTCATCGGTGGCGGCTAACTGGCTAAGGCAGCCCAATCCAAATTCAAGGCCAAGTAGTGACGTGCTTAAGCCGATATTCAATGGTTCCGACATTACGGGCGCATGGTGCGGGAATTGGGTTATTGACTTTGGAGCAAGTATGTCCGTTGGCGATGCGGCGTTGTACGAGCAGCCCTTTTCCTACACAGAGAAGCACGTGCTGCCTGATCGTTCAAAGAACAATCGGGCTAGTCGGGTCAAATATTGGTGGCGGCATGGCGAAACTCGCCCAGGACTGCGCGGCAAATTGGAATCAATAAGTCGCTATATCGCGACAGTGGAAACCGCCAAGCATCGTTTTTTTGTCTTCTTTCCTGTAAGCGTAGCGCCTGAGCACAGTTTGATCGTGATTCCGAGGGCAGATGATTGCACTTTTGGAATGTTGGAAAGCCGCTTTCACAACGTGTGGACTATGAGTATGGGTTCGCCATATGGAAATCACCCAACTGCGCGACGCTACAACGCGACTCGTACTTTTGAACCGTTTCCGTTCCCCGTCGGCCTCACGCCTGCCGACACTGCCCACCAGCGCACCGAAGTGCTGGAGAGTGGCGCAGTCATCCCAGCGGGCCTATCAGCCGATGGTTTAGAGTCAAATCGGCCTCTAGCCCCCGTGGAATATGCGCAAGCAGCTACAAAAAACGTAGCGCCAAAAATGTCCAACCGCCCGCAGCCTTCAACCCGCAATAGCGCCATCGCCATCGCCCAGGCAGCCAAGCGCCTCAACGACCTGCGCGAAGCCTGGCTCAACCCGCCCGAGTGGACTGAGCGTGTGCCCGAAGTCGTGCCGTTGGGGTTGACCACCAGCCCGTACCCCGACCGCATCCTGCCTAAACCCGGCCACGAGAAAGACCTGGCCGAGCGCACGCTCACCAAACTCTACAACCAACGCCCCACCTGGCTCGACGCCGCGCACAAAGCGCTGGACATGGCCGTCGCCCGGGCCTACGGCTGGAGCGACTACACCGCCGATATGCCCGACGAAGAAATTCTCAAGCGCCTGCTGGCGCTGAATCTGGAGAGGGCGGGTGGAGCAGGTTTCCCATAGACCGCAGCCCTCCGGCAGGCACCCACCTAATGGTTCATTGTTGATTCGCCAGCGTGTCCCCGCACCTCTGGCAGCCAGTCGCAGCGCAAGCGGTGTTGGGCGTGGGCACGGGCGCGCCAGCCGATATAGAGCCGCGGTGCCAGCATACCCAACAGGCACGGCACGCTGCACCACCAGAGGTCGAGCGCCCAGGTGGGCAACCAGCCCACCCAGCCCATGAACCAGGTGGTCAGCACTGCGTCCCACGTCTGGTATTCCACAGGGTGCTCCAGCGCATGGTCCACCTGCCAGCGTTTGATGCGGTGCAATTCGGTGAGCGAAATGGCGGGGGCTAACCATGTGATCATTGCAGTCTCCCAGTGCGAATGTTCACTGTAAGTTCAATGTAAGTAGAAATCAAGGCGAACGGTACATGTCGTGTGAAATTCCTGCGCGCCCCGCCACCATCCTCCTCGCGCCCATGGAAGGGCTGCTGGACTTTGTGCTGCGCGACATCCTGACCCGCGTGGGCGGCATTGACCGTTGTGTGTCCGAGTTCATCCGCATCTCCGACCAGCTGCTGCCCGACCGCGTGTTCCAGCGCATCGTGCCCGAGCTGCACAACGGCGGGCGCACGCTGGCCGGGGTGCCGGTGCGCGCGCAGCTGCTGGGAAGCGATCCGGTGTGCATGGCCGAAAATGCGGCACGCCTGGCCGCACTGGGCCCGCATGGCATTGACCTGAACTTTGGTTGCCCAGCCAAAGTGGTCAACCGCCACGGCGGCGGCGCCAAGCTGCTGGAAGAGCCGGAAGTGGTGGCCGCTATCGTGCGCGCCGTGCGCCGTGCGGTGCCTGCGGACATGCCGGTGTCGGCGAAGATGCGGTTGGGCTACATGGACGATGCGCGCGCGGTGGAAAACGCGGTGGCCATCGCGGAGAGCGGCGCCAGCGAACTGGTGGTGCACGCCCGCACCAAGGCGCAGGCCTACACACCGCCGGCCTACTGGGACCGCATTGCCGACATCCGCGCCGCAGTCAATATTCCGGTGATTGCCAACGGCGAAATCTGGACCGTGGCCGATGCGCAGGCCTGCATGGCTGAGTCGGGCTGTACCAGCGTGATGCTGGGGCGCGGTGCGGTGGTGGACCCGGGGCTGGCGCTGGCGATCCGTGGCACTGCAGGGGGATCGACCCAGGCCGTGACCTGGGTCACGCTGTTGCCGCTGATGGCGGATTTCTGGCACATCGTCTGCACCCAGCTGGACCCCAAGAAGCGCGCTGGCCGGCTCAAGCAGTGGCTCAACTTTTTACGTCGCCGCTTCCCGGAGGCCGAGGTGGCGTACCAGGCGCTGCGCACCGCACGCGACAAGGATGTGGACGTGTGGCTGGCGGCGGAGTTGCAGCGCCACGGCGTTATTGCGCACCCCGATGTTTTTCTGTCCACGCCGCAAGCTCTAGCGGCCTGATGCCAAAGCGCACCGCGTTCCCGGGATGCAGGGCGGTGAACTCCTGCAGCACCAGCTGGATGAAATAGGCCCTGTCGGGCGCTGCCACCGTGGGTGGCACCCTGGCTTGCACTGCAGCTTGCGTCGCGACCTCGCCGTTGCGCACGATGGCCGCGACCACTTCGCCCAGGGCCTGGCGGTAGCGCAGACGAAGAATATCGGGTGGAACCAGGTTCTGCTGGACCGCCACGTATTGCTGGCAGGAGCGCGCGTAGGCCCAGACGAACACGTCGCGCAGAAGTTCGATGCGGTTGAGTTCGTACACGCCGATCATGGCGTCCACATAGGCTTGCTGCGGCACGTCGATGAACGACAGCGGGCACAGGTTGTGGCGAATGAAGGGTATGTTGGCCGCCAGCCTGGATACGCGCTTGTTCACATCTTCAAACGGTTGCAGGTAGGGCAGGTGCACCATCAGGAAAAATGCCTGCTCGAAGGGGTCGGCAATTTCCGCAGCCATCTGGATGACGATGCCAAACAGTTCTTCCAGCCGCTGTGGCAAGGCGACGGGTAAGTACACACTGCCGCCGATCTCGACCGCCCTGCGGCGCACGCGGCCCACTGCGGCTGGGTCGGCCATCAAACCATCGGACAGAAAAGCATGCAGTGCGATGACCGTGTCGGGGGTGACCTGGGCATGTGCGGGATCGAGCACCAGGTATTCAATGGCCTGCTTGTGGTTCAGGATCATCTGGGTTTCCAGCGCATTCTTGCCATCGGCCGCCTGGCCGAACTCGATCAGCCGCTGCGTGTCCAGCCGGCTGTAGGTGTTGCCCTCCAGTTGTGAGGAGGCCCAGGACAGGTCAATCAACAAGCGATTGAGGATGTCGCGCGCAAAGGTGCCCGCGGGTGTCTGGTCGGCGGGAGATTGGCCGAATGCGCGCCCCAAGGTGTGCAACTGATCCCGCAAGCCCTGCGTCAGATAGGCTGTGTGGTTGGGGTGGTATTGCTGCAGAAATTCCAGCTTGTAGCCCACCGGCGCGCGCAACGCACGCGGCTGGCGCACATAGGCTTTGATCTCCTCGCCCTGCGGCGAAGTGGGGACATAAGCTTCGGCGGGCTCTTGCACCGATGCTGCAACAGCGCGTGGGGCAGGGGGGTAGCCGGGTATCCGGTAGCGCACAGATCGCGCCTCGCCCAGCATCTGAATACGCCCTTGCGCGACCAACGCAGCCAATCGGCGCTGCAAGGTGCGGCGCTGCAAACTGTCGCCCAGCACCCGGGCGATGGCCTCAATGCCCATGCCGTACGGGTGTGGAGAGATCAAATCTACCAGTTGATCCAGCTCGGTTTGGGGGGTGACGCGTGGCATGTGCTTGGTTCTCGGTTTTCAGAACCGCAGTATCGCGTCACTTTAAGTGTCGCGCAAGTGTTATTGCGACATATAAAGTGTCGTTATTGAAAAATCACGACATATCTACAGAGTGTTCAGAACAGCTGACCGGTTTCGGCCTGTAAGGCATTTGCTACTGAATTGATAGCTGCTTGCGCAGAAGGGGTGGGGGCCAGGCCCTGTTTTTGCAATGAACCCACGCGCACACCGAGCAGCCGCAGCCGTTTGTCCAGCGGAGCGCGCTTGAGGGCCAGGCCGGCCGCGCGGCGGATTTCCTGCGCGTCAGCTGTGCAGTGGTCCAGGGTCAGGTCGCGCGTTACGCCCTTGAAGTCCTCAAAACGCAGCTTGATGCCAATCGTCTTGCCCTCGTAGCCTTTGCGCTGCAGATCGGCGGCCACCTGTTCGCACAGTTGGGTGAAGATGGCTCCGAGCTCGGCCTTGTCGCGCACCGCGTGCAGGTCGCGCTCGAAGGTGGTTTCGCGGCTCATGCTGACCGGCTCGCTTTCAGTTTCTACCGGACGGTCGTCCTGGCCATGGCTGGCGGCGTGCAGCCAGGCGCCGGTGCGCTGGCCAAAGGTGTCGATCAGCCACTGCAGCTCGCGCGCAGCGAGCTGGCCAATGGTCTCGATGCCGTGGCGCTTGAGTTTTTCGTCCGCCTTGGGGCCAATGCCGTTGATCTTGCGGCAGGCCAGCGGCCAGATCATCGTCTCCAGGTCGCTCTCGTGCACGATGGCGATGCCGTTGGGCTTCTTGAACTCACTGGCCATCTTGGCCAGCAGTTTGTTGGGGGCCACGCCCACCGAGCAGGTCAGGCCGGTGTCGTCAAAAATGGCTTTCTGGATCAGCCGCGCCAGCACCCGGCCGCCTTCGCGCTGGCCACCGGGCACATCAGTGAAGTCGATGTACACCTCGTCCACCCCGCGGTTTTCCATCAGCGGGGCAATGTCGGTGATGATGGCCTTGAAGCGTGCCGAGTAGTGCCGGTACTGTGCAAAGTCCACCGGCAGCAGGATGGCCTGCGGGCACAGCTTGGCGGCCTTCATCAGCCCCATGGCCGAGCCCACGCCAAACTGGCGCGCAGCGTAGGTGGCGGTGGTGATGACGCCGCGCCCGGTGTAGCCGGACAAGACCGGAAATTCGCTGACCGGTATCTGGTGCAACGGTGTATCGCCCCGGGCTTCGCGCAGGGCGTCGTCCTCGCGCCGGCGGCCGCCGCCAATCACCACCGGCAGGCCCTTGAGCTGCGGATAGCGCAGCAACTCGACGGAGGCGTAAAACGCATCCATGTCGAGGTGGGCAATGCGGCGGACGGGACTCGCGGGTGAGGGCATATCCCTAGGATAGCAAGCTGCCGGGAGGCTGATAATTCGTGAATACTTATACAGCGGTGACAAGGCGGTTCCATGCAATCCGGATTTTTCATACCGGCGCTGCCCCTGCAGCAAAGAATCCGGTGGCTGGCGATCGCAGCCCTCGTGTTGTTGTGGGGCGCCGCCGCTGTGGTGGGGTACAGCAACTACAAAAACGCCCACGAGCAGATGGACCGGCAGACCTCGGTGCTGGCAGCGACGCTGGCGCAGCAAACCAGCGCCACGTTTCGCCTGGCGGACCATGTCATGAGCGGCATTCGCAGCGAATGGCTCAATACCCCCGTGCGGACCGGGTGGCAGGTGCCGCCGCAGCACTCGGCCTACCTGCGGGATTTGATGGCGCACATCAGCATTGTGGATGCCAACGGCCAGGAAGTGCTGAGCACGCTGGATGCAGACAGGTCGCCTGTCGCCTGGGCTGATCGGTATTACTTCAACACCCACAAGAACAGCGGCAGGGACGAGGTGCTGGTCAGTTCGCCGTTTAAGGACGCCCTCACCGGCAAGTGGCACATCGATGTGTCGCGCCCGTTGTGGGAGCGCGGCGCATTTGTCGGTGTCATGGTGCTGTCGATCGAGCCCGAGTATTTTTCCCGTTTTTTCAAAACGGTGGGCCTGGGCAAGCAGGGGCTGGTTTCCCTGGTGTCGGACAACGGCACGATGATGGCGCGCTCCCTGGACCCCGGACGGTTCATCGGGGGAGTGATCCGCAGCGCGCCATTCCTGGTGCCGGGTGCTGATATTGCCGGGCATTTTCACCATGCATCGCCCTTGGATGGCGTGGCCCGGAGCTATGGCTATGTGCGCATTCCGGATTACCAGGTGACGCTGGTGGCCGCGGTGGGCATTGACGAGCAGATGGCGCCACTGACCCAGCAGCGCCTGGTGTTCATGGGCATTGCCATTTGCGTGACACTGCTGCTGATCCTGACTGCACGCAGCCTCATGCGCAGCGTGGGACGAAGGGAAACGGCAGAAAACCAGTTGCGTGAAGCGCAGTCCCGCTACCAGGGGCTGGTGGAAAGCCTGCCCGTGGGTGTGGTGGTGCACCGCAACGGGAAATTTCTGTACGTCAACCCGGCTGCGGTGGCAATACTTGGGGCCCGGTCAGCAGACGCATTGCTGGGCCAGCCGATACTGGAGATCGTGCACCCGGACTTTCGGGAGGCTGCCGTCGCCCGTATCAAGTTCAGCCTGGAAACCGGGCAGGCCATGCCGCCGTATGAGGAAAAATTTCTCAAAATCGACGGCACCGTGATTGACGTGGAAGTCCGGGGAAATGCCATCACGTTCGAGGGCGAACCTGCGTCGCAGGTCAGCTTCCAGGACATTACCGAGCGCAAGAAAGTAGAGCAGGCGCTGCACGCCAGCGAGGAGAAGTGGCGCTCCATCATTGCCAATTCGGTCAACGGCATCAGCATTTTCAGTGTCCACGGGCTACTGGAAAAGTCGTCCCAGGGCATGCTGAAGATGTTTGGCTATGCGAACGAAGAGGAAATCCTGGGCAGGCCACTGGACGACTTTGCGGACACTGCCAGCCTGGCGCGGATCAAGGCAGTGGTGGCAGACCTTGCCCAGGGCGGATATGTGGGAGCCCTGGAGGGGTGGGCGATCCGCAAAGACGGTACCCGTTTCCTGGCCGAGGCCCAGGTCGATGTGCTGCACAACGCCCAGGGCGAGGCCACGCAGATCATTTTCATGGTGCGCGACATTTCGGAACACAAGCGCTCGCAGGAAGAGCTGCGGCTGGCCGCCAGCGTGTTCACCCATGCGCGCGAGGGCATCATGATTACCGATGCAGCAGGCACCATCGTTGCAGTGAACGAGACCTTCAGCCACATCACCGGCTACCACCGGCGGGAGGTGCTGGGACAAAGCCCGCGCATTCTCAATTCCGGTCGCCAGGGGGATGAGTTTTACGAAACCATGTGGAAGGCGATTGTGGATGCCGGCCATTGGTCGGGTGAAGTGTGGAACCGCCGCAAGAACGGCGAGGTGTATGCCGAGATGCTCACCATCAGCGTGGTGCTGGACGATGAGCACAAGCCGCAGAACTATGTGTCGCTGTTCACCGACATCACGCCGATGAAGGAATACCAGAGCCAGCTCGAGCGCATTGCCCACTACGACGCGCTGACAAACCTGCCCAATCGCGTGCTGTTTGCCGACCGGCTGCGCCAGGCAGTGGTGCACAGCCAGCGGCGCAAGCGCCTGCTCAGTGTGGTGTACCTCGATCTGGATGGTTTCAAGGCCGTCAACGATGCGCACGGACATGCCGTGGGCGACGAGCTGCTGATTGTGGTGGCCCAGCGCATGAAGATTGCACTGCGCGATGGCGACTCCCTGGCGCGTGTGGGGGGCGATGAGTTCGTGGCGGTGCTGGTGGACCTGGACCGGCCCGCAGATTGCGAACCGGTGCTGGGGCGTTTGCTGGCGGCCGCCTCGGGTCCGGTCACCGTGCAGACCGCCACCGGGCCGGTCAACCTGCAGGTATCGGCCAGTATCGGGGCCACCATTTATCCCCGCGACGGGTCAGACGCTGACTTGCTGATGCGCCATGCAGACCAGGCCATGTACCTGGCCAAGCAGGCGGGCAAAAACCGGTTCCATCTGTTCGATACCGACCGGGATGCAGCGGTCAAGACCCAGCGCGAGAGTGTGGAGCGTGTGCGCAAGGCGCTCGAATGCAATGAGCTGGTGCTGCATTACCAGCCCAAGGTGAATATGCTGACCCGCGACGTGGTGGGCGCCGAAGCGCTGGTGCGCTGGCAGCATCCCGAGCGCGGGCTGCTGGCGCCGGCGGAGTTTCTGCCCATCATCGAGAACCACCCGCTCAGTGTGGCGATGGGCGAGTGGGTGATGAACACGGCTCTGACGCAGATTGCCGTATGGAAGGCTCTGGGGCTGGACTTGCCCGTCAGCGTCAATATGGGTGCCTACCAGCTGCAGCAACCCAATTTTGTGGAGAACCTCAAGGCCAGTCTGGCACGCCACCCGCTGGTGCCCCGGTTCGGGCTGGAGCTGGAGATTCTTGAGACCAGCGCGATCGAGGATCTGGCACAGGTCTCGGGCATTTTGCATGCCTGCCGCGCCGAAGGGGTGCTGTTCTCGGTGGACGATTTTGGTACCGGCTATTCCTCGCTGACCTACCTCAAGCACCTGCCGGCGGAGACCCTCAAGATCGACCAGAGTTTCGTGCGGGGCATGCTGTCCGACCCCGACGACATGGCCATCGTCAGTGGCGTGATCGGGCTGGCCAGGGCGTTTGGCCGCAGCGTGATTGCGGAAGGGGTTGAAACCGATGCCCATGGCGAAAAGCTCATCGCCTTGGGTTGCCCGGTGGCGCAGGGCTACGGG
>Ga0209277_10000072_pt1 | contig 49775 bp, 80 predicted proteins | sample JI81AbrownDNA_FD_187503 | JGI IMG/M metagenome (GOLD analysis project Ga0209277, IMG submission 187503) | Wastewater effluent complex algal communities from Wisconsin, to seasonally profile nutrient transformation and Carbon sequestration -... | ecosystem: Engineered > WWTP > Effluent > Algae... | reverse complement strand
AAATTAAGAGAAGACGCACAAGAAAAATTAGTTGCATTACTAGGTGAAAAAGCATATAGTAAATCAATAATCAACATTACTGAACTAGATAAGCTTTTAACAAAAGACGAAGTTAACTCATTAGTTTATTTGTCTAAAGCTAAACCTAGATTAGTCAAAGATAACGGTAATAATGAATCTATAGAATTTGATTCGTTGATTTTCGAATCTATAGAGTAATAATAAGGTATTTAATGAAACTTGTAAAATCTAAAAATAAAATTAAGCTTAATAATGTAAGGCTATCTTTTCCTAGTGTTTGGCATAAGAAAGTATGGGAAAACAGTAAAAATAAAGCAAGGTATGAATCTACTTTTATCTTAAATAAAACTACACATGCTAAAGAAATTGAAGAAATAAAAAAAGAAATTAAATTCTTACTTGATGTAAATAACATAACAATAACTAGCCCTCTAACTCATTGTTTAAGAGATGGGGACTTTGTTATTCCTGGTGTTGAGCCTAAAGCTGAATTTAAAGATTCTTTTACTCTTAAAACAACATCTGATGAACGTGTACCTATTCTTAATAAAAACAAAACACCTATTACAGAAGATGATGGGCTTATTTATGGTGGTTGTTATGTGAATGCGTATGTTTATTTATATCCATATAATAATTCCATGGGTAAAGGTGTTAGTGCTAGCTTCTTAGGTATGCAACTTGTTTCAAAAGGTGAGCCATTCGCAGAAGTAGTTACAATAGATCCTGAACACGCTTTTGATACCATTGATGATGGTCAAGATGATGATTTTTAAATTAAAACATAAAATAAAAAGAAAAATCTATGTCGGATATACTGGTATTCCTAGACGTGGAGTGTTATGTAAATTACTTTCTTATATGTTTTAAGTCTAATAAAAAGACGCAATATTTTGAGTTACACGATAATTCTACTTTAGATGTAACTCAAATCAACAAAATAATGGAAAGATATACTACGGTAGGTTTTAACTCAATAAGTTATGACCTACCTATGATTTATTACGCTGTACGTGGTGCTACAAATAAACAACTTAAAAACCTATCTGATGACATTATTAATAATGAGGTTGATGAAGCTCCTTGGGTTAAGTTACAGAAATATAATGTCAGAATACCAAAACGTTGGGATCATATCGACTTAATGGGATCTACACATGCTGTTGGTAAAGCTCCTACAAGTAGTGTGGGTAAAGATGCTGTACGGATGGTAGGTTTAAAAATGTTTGGTGCAAGGAAACATACTAAGATGTTACAAGATTTACCTATTGAACCAAGTGCTGTTATATTGGAGTCACAATATAAGTTAATGAGAGATTATTGTCTTAACGATGTAAATATTACAAAAGAACTATGGGAAGATGTTAAAGATAGAATAAAACTTGTTACAGATATTGGTAACAAATATGCTTTAGATTTACGCTCTAAAACAGATTCTCAAATAGCAGAGAGTTTGATAAGAAAGGAGTTTAACATAACAACGTTTAAACATAAACTTGATTTTAACAAGATATATAAGTATTCTGCACCAGAATTTATTAAGTTTAAAACCGAAGAATTAAATAACTTTTATAATTTAGTACATGCTACCGAGTTTAAGTTTGGTGAGAATAAGAAAATCAAAGCTAATAACACTTTTCCTAAACTACGTTTTAAAGATATGAAACTAAATCATGATGTGAAACTAACTCTTGGTATTGGAGGTGTGCATTCAAACGAACGTCATAGAAATATAATACCACTATGTGACGAATTCTTATTAGATATTGACGTAAGTAGTTATTATCCTGTTATTATTATTAATTCTAGTTTTTATCCTGAATTAATAGGAGAAGTGTTCCTTAAATGGTATAAAACTAAGTTTGATGAAAGAATGATAGCAAAAAAGACTGGTGATAGTCTAACCTCTAATACTATCAAGATTATATTAAATGGTAGTTTTGGAAAACTTGGTTCTTTATATAGCTGTTTATTTGCACCACATTTATTAATAGGGGTTACTCTAACTGGGCAATTATCATTACTTATGTTGATTGAAGAAATATTATTAAATGGTTTTGAGTTAGTATCTGCTAACACTGATGGTATTACTGTAAAAGGTAAGAAGTCAAAAAGAGAAGAACTTGAACAATTATTAGTAAATTGGGAAGATATAACTAAAGGTGAGTTAGATAGAACGGATTACAAAGCTATCTACAACGAGTCTGTTAATAGTTATATAGCTTTGTTAGATAAGAGTATTAAGAGAAAAGGTACTTACGCCGTTGCTGGAATTAGTAAAAACCCAGTTACAACTATATGTAATGAAGCAGTTATTAATTATATAACCAATAATGTACCAGTTGAAGAAACAATACTAAATAATAAACATGATATTACCAAATTCCTTGTTGTCAGAAAAGCTGTTGGTGGTGGAATGTGGAGAGGTGAGTATTTAGGTAAAACTATAAGATGGTATTATAGTATTGATGGTGATAGAATAACGCAAAAAACTAACGGTAATCAAGTGGCTACCAGTGAAGGTGCAAAACCTTTAATGGTTTTACCAGATATTGCGCCAAAAGATATTGATTTTAAGTATTATATTGATAAGAGTTATAAAATGTTAAAACAACTTGGGGTTAATGTGTGATTTTGTTATTATTTATTGTGCTTGGTGTTCTTATTATATGTTCACCTCTTATTTATCGATTTTATCGATTTATATTTTTTATAAAAATAAATGATATTATTAATTCTAAAGTTATATTTACCAATAAAGACTTGGAAAAGTTAAGTGATAATTTGTATGGGATAGATTGTCATTATATGTATTCTGGTGAGTTTAGAAGAATACCGACATATTTGAAATATAAATCTCGTTTAGATATATTTGAAAATACTTTATATGAATACTGTAGTGAAGGCGATTATCTTCGTTTTGTCAACGTATGTGTTGAAAAAAGGATTTTAAACGAAATTTGTAAATGGAATGGGAAGAGTTAAAATGATCCACTTATATACGATAAACTTTATACTGGCAGTAGCATCTGCAATTATAATGTCAATAGCACCATTCTTAATTACAGAAGGTTTGGGAATATCAATAACCATATTTGCTTTTATGGAAGCATCTACTGAATTGATAGCCATGGGTTTAAGATTCTTTAGCGGAACGTTTTTTGATAAGATAAAAGAAAAAAGGAAAATATTTATAGTATCAATTTTATTTGCATTGATAGGTAAATTGTTTTTCTTTTATCCTAATTCATTAAGTATATTTTTCTCAAAAGTATGTGATAGAATAAGTAACGGCCTATTTGGTGCTCCACGTGATGCTTTCCTTGCAAATAATACTGTGAATAAAGGTAAGTCGGCAGCTATTTTAACAAGTTGTAGATCACTTGGATGTATAATAAGTCCTTTATTAATTGCTTATATTATTGTCGATACCAGCGAAATAGTTGCTAACTTAAACTGGATTATAATATCAGTTATTCTGATTCTCATTCTAGCACTAATATCATCATTCTATTTAAAAGATACTAGTGGTATTGTAAATAAGAATAAGAAAATATTTAACTTAAATGAATGTAAAGACATTTGGCTTACTAATAAACACCTATTAATTACATTCTCATTATTCTTTTTAGCAAGATTTTCAGATGGTATGATAGCGCTAAATATGAAACAAGCAGGAATACCTGCGTGGATTTATTTGTCCACTATCGCCATATTTAATAGTGTAATGATATTTGCATCATTTGGATTTGGTAAATTAGTAGATAAAAAACATTTAAATTTAGCGATTAATCTTACAATTATAAGTCTTATATTGTTCAATATAGCTAGTTTGTTAATATCTACATCAATGTTTCTATTTACATTTATAAGTTTATTTTGTTGGGGTATACAGCGAATAGGTGCACAAACTACCTTTGTATTAGCTATGAATAAAAACTTAGAAAATAACAGCAAACTTTATTTATATGGCTCTGCATTAGGTATAGAAGCTGTTTTATCTGGTGTAACTAATTTCATAGGATCTATGATAGCTGGTTATATTGCTTACTATAATATTAATTACATATTTGTATATAGTTTGACCATATCAGTAATAACTTGGATGTATTTTAATAAGAAGGTTAGAGATGTGTAATTTCGACCAACTAGGAGTTGAGGTAATAATTTATATTCTAATTTCTTATGTTCTAGTATGTATAATTTACATTACTTATCAAAAAATAACTTATGTAAGAAAAACAATGCTTTTAGTACCAGAAGGAAATAAATATTGGTATGGTTTAAATGTACATACTAATAAATATGAAAAAATTCCTGATTATTTACTTGAAATGTCATATTTAGATTTTGATACTAAAGATTTAATACTAGATAATGTATATCAACATTGGTATGAAAATAATACATGTTTGTATAAACATGTTGTGTTAAGGAAAAATACTAAAGGGGTTTTTAAATATGAAAAAATAAATGTATAATATAAGTTACAGTACCTGAACATATAGTATGCTCAGAACTTTATACTGTATTACCTAGAATAATATGTGAGAATTTTATTCTACAGGTAATATTACAAGAAGTCAAGAGGTTTTTATGTTTATTAAGGAAAAATACTAAAGGGGTTTTTAAATATAAATAACCTTTTACAAATACAATAAAATTATATCTTTTATACTAAAAATATGTTAAGTTAGAAACTTACATTAACATATATAAAATTTGAATACAGTGATAAGAGAAGCTTTTATTGAACGTACTGTTTGTGATTACGCAAAACAAAAAAACTGTTTATCTTTTAAGTTTAATTCTGCTAGTCAAAGAGGTGTACCAGATAGAATATTCATAGCCACAAAAGGAGTGTTCTTTGTTGAATTCAAAAGGAAAGGTTTTAAACCTACACCATTACAAGCTCACGTTTTTTCTAAATTTAAAGAACAAAATCAACAAGTTTATATAATAGATGATATAGAAACTGGTAAGTCATTTGTAGATGAAATCTGTTCATAACTTACATAATTACCAGTTAAAAGCTGTTGAGTTCGCTTTACGGAAAAAGAGAGTGGCTCTTTGGTTAGATATGGGACTTGGTAAAACTGTAATTAGCCTTACAGCTGCTAAAAAGCTAATAGATAAATACCCAGCTAATTTCAAAGTACTTATCATAGCACCATTACTTGTTGCAAATAACGTATGGCATGAAGAAATAGGTAATTGGGAACATCTTAAACATCTAACATGGTCTATAGTTACTGGTAATGAGAAACAACGTACTGAGGCATTACAAAAAGATGTAAATATTTACATTACCAATAGGGATAGTGTTTCCTGGTTATATAAGAAAAAATATACTAAGTGGGATTTAATAATTGTTGATGAGAGTGCTAGTTTTAAAAATGCTAATACAAAACGAGTTAAAGACTTAGCAAAATTCCAGTATCAACACATGATACAACTTACAGGTACACCATCACCAAACGGATTAGTTGATATATGGTCACAATTATTTTTATTAGATCATGGTGAGAGGTTAGGGAAAAACATATACGGATATCTGCATAGGTATTTTTATAAGGATGAGTATAAACGTGTTTATATTTGTTTACGCTCTGAAGATATTTATAAAGCTGTTCAAGATATTACTATGGTAATGAAGTCAGAAGACTATTTAGACTTACCTGATCTAATTTCCACAAACACCAAAGTTGAATTAAGCTCTACAGATTTTAAGACTTATAAACAGTTAGAAGAAGACTATATTACTGAAATACAAAATAAAACTATAGTGGTAGAATTTGCAGCTGCTTTATCTAATAAGTTATTTCAATATTGTAACGGTGCAATTTATGATGAATACAAGAATATTATTGAAATACATAAAGTTAAAATAGAAGCTTTAAAAGATATAATTGAAAATAATCCAAACAATAATATATTAGTAGCTTATAATTTCAAAAGTGATCTTTTACGATTACAAGAACATTTTAAAGATGCTGTTGTAATGGATAAAGAGGGTAAGAATGCTGTGTTATGGAATCAAAACAAGATAAAGTTATTATTGTGCCATCCAGCAAGTGCAAGTGAAGGACTTAATTTACAACAAGGTGGTAATATCTTAGTATGGTTTAGCCTTACATGGAATTTGAAGAACTACTTACAAATGAATAAAAGGTTACACCGTCAAGGTCAGTTAAAACCAGTTATTATTAATCACATTATTGTAAAAGACTGCATTGATGAAAAAATAATGAATAGTTTAGCTGCCAAAGATGTAACACAAAACTCATTACTGAATGCATTAACGTTTAAAGAGGAATAAATGACAACAATAATTTGTGCTAAAGATAAAAACAAAGTAGTAATGGCTGCAGATAGTAGGTGCACTGCAGGTCATAATATTACTACTGATAATTTTAACAAGATAGTTAAAATTGATGATAAAATATTCTACGGTTATTCGGGATCAGTATGTACTGGTGATATTTATAAAAGATATATTACAGATATTGTTAGAACTAAAAACTATGATTTACTTAGTTGTAAAAATGAATTAATTGACTTGTTTTTTGAAGATAAACTTAAAGAATTATTAGATAAAAACAAAGATATTGAATTCTTAATCTGTAATAATGAAGTTATTTTACAAATACAAGCTCATTGTATTATAGAAATAGAGAGTTTCTATAGTGTAGGATCTGGTAGCAGATATGCAACCGGTGCTTTTGATATTTTATATAATAATGAATATACAGACTTAGAAACTATTGCTATAAATGCAATAAAAGTAGCAAGTAAATATGATGTTTATACTAATGATAATATAAAAACAGAGTCTTTAGATAGAACTTATATTGACACATAATAATTAATCTTGTAATGTCTTTTTCATCTAGCACTTTACACTTATTTTTGTTTCCTCAAGTTCCAGGGGTGGGGTGCTAGAACATCCCATATAGGTATATTATGAAATTAAGAAGAGAACCTTATAATTTTTCTGAAGAAAAACCCTCAATAAGTAAATTTACAATAACACTAGCTGTTATAACTGTAGCTTATACTATTTTCACATTATGTTATTAAATATGTTGTATAGTAATGATTTATATTACCCGTTAGTATTCAAAAGAAAACCTAAAATATATGTTGAATGTAAAGAAAAAGTTTTGAAAGGTCAAATTGCTTATATAGACAAACAAGAAAATTTTACAATAAATAAAACAGATAGTATAACAAAAAGTCCGAATTTAGAAATAGGGGTGTTTATTAGAACTGCAGATTACGAAGAACTGAAAATTATAGAGTTTAATAGTTTGTGTTATTAAGTGGTATATGCAAAATTTGCATATACCACTTAATCCTAGTTAGTTGTGATAATACCGTTACTAACAACCTTAGTACCGCCAATAGGGTTATTTCTTAATCTTACTATTGTACCGTCTCCTTGTGCGATTATGTCATTTACATTTGTCGTAGCACCATCATAAGTATAGTTACCTCCGTCTATTGTTATCTGACTACCTTCGGATGCTTGAAACCCTACACCATTTACACTCGCACTTCTAAAAATACAATTAGTAAATATCCCGTTAGCTTTTTGTAATGTGGCTATAGTAGCTGGATCGCTAGCAATTACATTACAATTTATCATATTTAAAGTGGTGTTAGTATCAGTATATATACCATTTTTCCCATTAAAAGTACAATTAGTTAAATTACTAATACCACCATACCTAAATTCAACAACCCTATTTGAATTTAGTGTACTATTTATAGTTACATTTTCAAAATTAATAATTCCAGAAAAAATAAAAGCACTACCTGTAGTATTACCTGTCCCATCATAATTAAATGTAACATTTTTCATATTAAATATGCTAGGATTATTAATAGCGAAATAAGTAGGTGTATAACCTTTATTAGCAATATTAGATATTGTAGTATTCTCAACTGTAACATTACCAAAAAACTTAAATTGATTTGGCGAAGTTAGTTCCGCATCTTTAATAACTAAGTTACTTTCAGTATTAGCGTAAATAAAGTTACCGTTTTCTTGATAGTCCGGTTGTAAGTATTTACCAGTTAAATTTATTGCTCCACCTTTAGATACATTTAACATTTCAGGAACTGTAACATTAGTTGTAGCAGCCGAATTAATTGTTATCCAACTATAATTTTTATACAAAATAATGCTTTCATTCCAAGTATAAGTGTTAGATAAATTAATAGTGACTAACCTATTTCCTCCGTCTTGTCCAAAATTATTAACTAAATCAACTAAAGCTGCTGTAATAGTGGTGTAGGTGTTTCCAGCATTACCAACAGTTACAGTTACTTTATTATCTTCTGGAACGTTTTCAGGGATAATCTCCCCTGTTTCCTCGTCAAAAGCTTCTGCAGGTAATTCAGGAGCTTCAGGAACTGTTTCAGCAAATAAGTTCTTAATAAAGTCAGTACCATTATATATAGCAAATATTTCTTGACCTTCTACTAAGTCATTGGCTATTTTGTCACCAACTTTATCTGTTAATATTTTGTTACCTAAACCGTCAACATTTACTAAAACTCCACCTTTACTTGCGATATCTGCATTAAATGATAAACTCATTCTTGGATAATATTCTGTTTTTTGAATACCGTACGCACTTGTTAAAGTGTATGTAGTAGTTGAATTATCACCTGCTACAATACCTGTAGCATTATATTCATTAGTAAATACTTGTGTAGTTGCTGCATTAGTTTGGTAAAACTTGTTGTCTGCAGCACTATAAATAGCCTGTATATAAGTGGTAGTAGTTAATTCAACAGCTGCAGCACTATTTAATACAAATATATCTTTATATGCAAGTGCCCCTATACGTACTTGCACAAGCCCTGTACTATTAAACGGAGATATAAAACTTATTTCCATACCGTCATAATAGGTATCAATTACTGTGCCATTAGATGGATCAAGGGTTACCTTATTGGCTTCATCTGATGAGGCTGTAAATCCTTTAACTGCTGGATTACCTATTGACTTAATTAAATTAGCCTGTGTTATTTTCCTATCTTTAGTCTCACCACTCTTTCTAATTAGTGCTAGGTCACCATCTGCAAATACTGTTGTAGCGTTTAATTCTGTTATTTCTGTTGTAGCCATGTTTTTAACTCACTATTGCTCTATCTGTTACTCTTCTCCAATTAGTACCATCATTAAACGCTGGTACAGCACCCCCGCTTTCATCAGATACGTATATTGTTTTACCTAAAGGGTTTTCTGTATTATCTGGTAATGCTCCAACTGTATGTACGTCTGGTGCATCTAAATAGTTTATCCACTCACAAGTTGTTCTACCAAGCCAATTCATATAATTTCTTATAGCAATATCTTGATATAACCAACCTGACAATTTTTTAGCTGCAGATGGCTCTACTACGTTGTTAACTATGTATGTCTCATCATTATATACTATAGTTTGTTCAACATCGTTCATTGCCCATTCTGGTTTTTTCTCTGGTCTTGTCACGTTATAATTTCTCCTAATTTAGCTCCGAAGTCTGCAATTGTAAAATCTTCGTTAGCATCGTTTATGTCTAATTCTAATAAAATTTCTTGGTCATCATCAACAGCATATTCCAAATCTTCGCCCACACTGTAAATAGCTTCATTCAAAAACACTTCACCCAAGAAATTTCCTTCTTGATTTGTAGCTATAAATTCAGATATTACTTGTAAAGTTGTATCTGTATCAACCTCAAGTAAAGTATCTATAGTATCCACACTATAATCGTACAACTCATATTTAACGTCTTCTAATTGTAAAGGATTGTCACTCGTACTTTGTGTTAATATAATATTACCTACTCCAGCAGGTGATATGGATTGTATAAAAGATGTTAAATTGTTAATAAATTTATCAGTTTGAATATGTATTTGATAATTAGCTGGGTAGAGTTCTGTATAATTAATCTTATCAGGCTCTATTAGTAATTTAATAATGTTAATTATAGATTCAGGCTCACCACCTGAATTATTTATTAATGTTTGAATATATAGAACAGTTCTATATTCATCATCAGTTTTACCTAATCTATCAACACCTAGTATTTTACCTATTACGTCCAACTGGTAACCTATACCATCAGAGATGGACTTTAAACCATAAAATTTAAAAAACTCATCTTCTAATTCTTGAATAGGGTCAACTAAGTTTTTAAGTAAGTCATTGTTACTTTTTGTTTCTTTATATAATTGGATTAACCTACTTTGAGCTAATTCAACATAATTATTTATTTTAACTAAGCTCATTATGTTACATTTACCGTTATTTTACTGTTATCAGTTACTGCTATTTGTGCAACTCCTACTGTAACATTCGAACTAGCTAACGCTGGTACTGTTAATTCAACTAATGTACCACCGATGGTTATCGTAGCAGACTGAACACCTTGTACACTGTAAACTGATTTATATAATGATTGGTAAATCACATCTTCATTTACATTTAGTAAGTTAATTTGACTAGCAATGTTTTCAGTTATAACTTCAACCCCGTTTACTGGGAACATGTTGCTATCATCTTCAGTAATTTCTACATTAACATAAATATATAGGTTTACTGGTCTTGAGAATTGAACGAGTTGTTCTTTGTCTGTACTATCAACAACAGTAACATCAACATTACCAAAAGCCCTTATTCCAGCTGGTTTTGCTTTCCATATAGTATCACCTATATCTTGATCGTCACCACCTAAAACTAATGCTTGAAAACTCTTACCTGGCATTCCATCCACATCTACTAAACTAGTATTTTCAGTTATACTTACTGCAGTAACCCCTGGAACATTCAACAATCTAGATCTAATTGCTTCAACAGTACCAGCGCCCCCAAGTCTTACAGACTCTTTACGTCGTAACCTTAGTTCTGTATCTGTTTCCCTGTTTCTTCCAGTTAACCCACTTTCTGCATTTGTTATAGAGTTCCAACCAGAAATAGGAGTTTGTATTGTTGTTAATGTCTCTGCTGGTAATGGTATAAACCCTTTATCAACAGCAACAAAATCTGCATTAGTTGTTATTTCTAAAATAGTTAAACCATCTTGAATATAAACGCTAAATAGTTCAGTTAAATCATCTGATTCTATATGTAAAATATCACCGACATTAGATGCAGTTACTCCAACATCTGCAACATTAATCATATTAACTAGCCCATCAACAATTATTGTTTTGGTATCATCAACTTGAAGCATATAAGTGATGTTAGTAGAATTTATAACTACTATGTAACTAGGCTCAACTATATTAGTTATGTCGATTTGTACTTTTAAACAACTTAAATTTGTTATAACGGTATCTTGTCTAAGATTGAAAAAGGTTGGTACCCCTATTGCAGATGCTTGACTATTCTCTGGAATTAAAGTTTGGTTAACTCCACTAATTTGTGCAATTACAGTTGTTGCAGTTGCTTCTTGTCTAACTATGTTATTAATACTAGCTATGTTATCAAGTGCAATACCTGTTGCTGTATCTGGTGAATTAGCATTATTTAACCCTTCTAACCCATACCATAATAGGCTAACATCTTCACTAAATATATCTCTGAAATTACCAACCCATGATTCATCTGTTAAGTCTAGTGGTCCGTAAGTTTCAATTAAACTTGTACCTAAATCTTCTCTAATTTCATCAAAGGTTTTTCTAACAAAACCTGTTTCGGTTACACCGTAATTCTTCATATCACAATTTCTATTACATTATTATCTTTATCAGTAACAGCGAATTTTACTGTTACAGTTCTAGTTTGTTTATCTTCGTCAAGATCAATATAAAGTAGTTTAATAACCTCTGGTATTGAGTTAATAGCTCTGATAAATATACTTTCTATTTTACTTAAATCGTTATTTTTACCTAACATATCCTGATAAAAAGGCATACCTACATCAATATTTAAAAACCATTCACCTTTGAAAGTAGATAATACTATTTTCAATTTCTGCCTTATATATTCCTCACGGGTAGTAAAAGCAAAATCATAATCCACAATTTTTAAACCGTTATTTTCATCAAGTAGAAAATCTTTACTCATATTGGTGTCCCCGTAACCGCAGGTATTGCAGCTGTTGGCTCACTACCTACTACAGGTGCTTCATAACTATGTGTGTGAGTATCTAATATAACAGCTCCAGAACTTATTTGACCACTACTATTAACTATATTCCCGAAATTCTTAATATCTCCATTATTATTAATATCACCTGTATTAGTAATACCATCTCCAACCTCTAGTTTACCAGAAATTGACATATCCCCAGTTTGAGTAAATTTGATAGATGTAGTTTTTATTTCATTACTGGCAATTATAACGGCATCAACACAATTGATATTCACATTTTCTGTTGTAGTCAATGTTGCAGTTTTAGAATTAACATTAACATTTTCAGTTGCAGTTATAGTTAGATCTTTAGAATTAACTGTAATTACTTCGCTATTTTCTATAGTTATGTTTTTCGAATTTAAAGTTACTAACTCACTATTCTGTATTACTATATTCTTAGATGTTAATGTTGCTGTTTCACTAACTGTACTAGTAATGTTCTTACAGTTAACTGTTATCAACTCTTCTGCAGTAACAGTAGCGTTCTTACAATTAACTGTAATATCTTCAATAGCTTTAATATTAATATTTTTAGAATTCATATTTACTGTTTCTGCAGAATCAATATTAATATCTTTAGTAGTTTCAATATTTAATATCCCATCTGGTTTTATCGTTATTTTAGAACCAGAATAATTAATTAGTACATCAGTATTATTTTCTGCTTTACTGGTATTAGTAAAAGGTGATAATCCCATAATTGCCACAGCATCACTCATATTATGGGCCCTAGTTGAATTAGGTTTTTGACCTACTCCACCTAATAACCAATTTGACATATCTCTATCAAAGAAAATAACAAAACAACTATCTCCCTTTAAAACAGGTAAATTAATACTAGCACCGCCAGCAGCCATAAAAACCACTGGTACACCAGAAATTATAGGATAATCTACTGTACTTCCATCTTCGTATAACTCTTGCATAGTTATTTTCACAGATGCTTTTTGAGTCTTAAAATCGTAAGACTCTATTTTAGCTGGCATACATACACGTATGCTGCTTGAAACATCTTCTTTTAATTTATTTACTAAATCAACTATATCTGCCATTATTTATTATCTATTTACAACAATTAAATTAGTATACCATTCATTTGTATTCATGTCACCAACATGTGTTAACTCATTAACAATAAATATACCGTTAAGTGTTTTACTTTCAATTTGAAGTAAGTCACCTGCTTGAAGTTGTGGTTGCATTAAAGAACTAACTTTATATTCATTCTTCTTAATCTCTTGTAATTTTTTAGTTTTAATAATTAATTCAGGACTTTCTATTAATCCAGTATCAGGAGATAGAAATATACTTTGGTTACCTGTACCTTGTTCACCGTTTAATATTTGTAATTGACCATCTTGAATTGACCATCTGAATTTGTACTGCCTCCCTAATTGATCAAGAACATCTGTAATAGGACCAACATAAGAAAAACCATTTTTTATTAAGATAGATTTATTGTAATTAATAAATTTTACTGGAATATTAAGTTTAGCAATAATTGAATTTATGATAGAACTTAAAGGGGTTTTATCAATAAAAGACAAACTTATTCTGTTGCTAATAGTTGAGTTAAAACCATCTTTAGAATATATAGTAGTAACCACATCAGGACTTTTATAACTATGTATTACGTTGCTTATGTTACCTTGACCTATCTCTATTAATCCCGAATTGTTAGAATAACCAGCTAACACTCTAACCAGACTTGTAGAATCAGTGGTTATTCTATTTCTTGTAGTTTGAGACAAGTTATAAATATCTACACGACAATAATTTGTATTAGCTATAACACTTTTTTTAATTTCAAATTTTATTCTTAACTTTTCAATTCTTAAATCAGGTGAAATGTCAACAGCGCAAACCCTATCAAAGTATTTCATCATTACCTATGTATATAAGCTCTACCTCAGTACCCATATTATCCCTAGTTATAACTTCAACCCCTTTTTCTTTAGCAATAGGTACTACCATCAAATAACCTGCTGGCTTATTTATATCAGTAACCTGTGCCAGTAAATCAATACTGATATTTACTCTTTTACCTTCGAATAATGGTAAATTTTCATTAGTATATAATGAAACATTCCAACTTTCATCTCGAGTGTTCCATGCTGCTTGTAATATGTATAATGAAGAACCTAATAAAACTTTTTGTTCCCATGATGCATCTTGAAACCATTTAATAACTTGCATATTATCTACCTAAGCTTAAAAACTTTTTCTTATTTACACCAGTCCATATGGCAGCAACACTATCAGCGTTTTCAACTTCTTTTGGTTTAGGATCTTCTGTTTGTTGGATACCAAGATTGGTTTTTTTACTTACCATATCTTGTAAGTTCTTACCAGAGTTTACACTACCACTAGCTGATAATGTTCCTACATTTACTGTTTTAACAACTGCAAAATTAGCTTTTTTTAACTCAATTTTAAAAAATAAACGGTTACCTGTATTAGCATCGTTGGGAAACGTCAAATTCTCAATTGCCATGTCTGTAAAAGTATCTAAATAAGCTACAACAGTAACTAGACTTTTTGAATTGTATAGGTTAGTTAATAACTCGTAAGCTGCTATTTGTTTAGCACCTTTATTACTTATATTGTTATTAATAAAAGTAGGTAGATTAAATATATTTTGTGCATAACCTACTATATCTATAGTATCATCTGTTATACTACCCTCTAACGACAAAGAAACTGGTTGTAATAGAATATGATCACTAATAACTGACCCGTTTTCAACATAATGATCAGTTAACTTAGAACTATAGTTTATGTTTTCAATATGAGATGCATCTAGAATCAAATCACCAACAATAGTTTTATTTGAAGTTAATAAATTTTTATTAGCATTAATTAAACTATCTAAGCTTGCAAGTAACCTTATTGCCATGACTACCTATTACTTAATGAGTCTAACCCACGTAATGTGAATTGACTTAATTGTTCTTGCATAAGATCAACAACTTGTTGATTGATACTTGCAGCTTGCTCTTGTGTAGTTCCAGCTGGTACAGTAATGTTAACTTCTCCTATAGTTTGGGTTACATTATTTTTAACTGTTTTACTATCATTTAACGTAGGATTAGTAGCAGGATTCATATAACTACTATTAGAAAATGACTTCTTTCTTAAAATTTCAGCTTTTTGTGCAAATACTAAAGGGTCTCTTGTATAATCTTTTTTACCTATTGTTTCAAGATTAGCAATAGGATCGTTTTCTTTAGATTTACTAACCTTATTATCTTTTTTGTTATAAGCTTTTCTAATAAGCCCTGTAGGATCAAGAAAATCTTTCCACCTATTTGCAGCACCATCTATTATATCGCTAACAGCTTGTACTGTTTTACCAAATAAATCCCATTCATCAATCAAATACCCTATTAATGACTTGTTACCTTTCATCCAAGCATTAATATCGTTATAAACTAATGCTACAGCTGCTCCAAGTGCTGCAAATGCTGCAGTAGCTAATCCTATTGGGTTAGCTAACATAGCTAGGGTTAAAGCTCTGAACGTTGTTATTAAAGTTAATAACTTAGGTATTAACGCAATACCTATGGTTATACCTAATATTTGTACTGTATTTTCAAAACCACCAAATAAATTAATTATACCTTTTACCGGTATTAATAATAAATCAATAGTTTTTAATAATAGATTAAATGATTTAGAAATAACACTTATAGAGCTGTCTATACCAGAACTTATTAATTTTCTATTTTCCCCGTACCATTCTTTAAATTTATTGACAACATCAGTAAATACTGGCATGAACTTAATAGCTAACTCCTGTTTTAAAGAATTAACAATCATTTTAAATTGTGACCAGGATTTGATAAAGTTTTGAGATGACTTAATACCCTTAGAATCAACTACATAACTAAGCTTTAATACCTCAGCTCTTTGTTTTGCAAATTCTTCACTATTTAAAGATAATGTTTGCACTAACGCTAAGTTAGAAGTACCAAATAATTTTTGAGATATTGCCGCTTGCTTGGAACTATCTTGTATATTGTTTATCTTCTTAGCTACATCAGAATATACGTCTTTTGAATCACGTAACTTACCGTTAACATTATAAACAGATATTCCAAGTTTACTTATTTCTTTTGCTGTTAAAGTACTTGAGAAGTTAACAGCATTAATATCTTTATTGAACTTAGTAAACGACTTTGTTAATAACCCTACTTCTGCTCCAGACTGTTGTGCTACTAACTCTAATTCTTGTAGGTCATTGGTAGTTACACCAAGTTGTTTAGCCATAACGTCTAATGCTGTGGTATCTTTAGCAACAGATAAACTTAATGCGCTTAAACCTGTAAACGTACCAACAAGGCCGATAACTGCATATTTTGTTTTATTAACAATACCTGAAAACTTAGCTAAAGCTTCTCCAGTTGCTTTAGCTGCTTCTCTAATTTTTTGATTAGATTCTTTAACTTTAGCTGCTGTTTCTTTATAACTTTCTTTGATTTTTTGATTAGCTTCTTTGATTCTTGTAGCTACATCTTTAGCATTTTTTTTAAGCTCCTCATCTTGTTTCTTAGCTTCGTATTTCTTTGTATCTTTAGCATTCAATAACAAATGAGAATTTTCTGGTAAGAAAAGTTTATCATCAATAAACAATTTTCCAGTACCCTGACCAGATAGTCCTGCAATATCTAAATTAGATTTTATAGATTTCTTCATTGTATCTATAGACTTAGATACATCTTGCACTTTCTCTTTAGTTTTATCTAAACTTGTGTCAAGTTTTTTTAACTTGGTTTCGTCTACATCAAAACCAAGTTTAGTAATAAGTTCTCTAACAGCCATCTAATTTTCCCTTTGCATTTGATATTTTATATCTGCTTGCATATCAAGTAATGCATTTATTTCAAATAAATCATCCATTGTTACATATGTATATAATTCTAACATAGTAACTTTACCTTCAAAGACAGGTCTATATATGAACCACTTTAAAGTGAGTTCGTCGTCAAGTTTGCCGTATTCTTTACAATGCTGCTTGATAGGAGTGAACGGGCTCCAAAGCGCATTTCTTCTGACAAAAAATGGTTGAACTGAAATTTTAAAGATTCAAACAAAGCCTCAAGCATTTCATGCATATTACCACGGTAAAAACTATCAAAAGTGTTGCTAGCTATTGCCACACCGTTTCTAGTTGTTTGTGACAATATTTCTAATATCAAAGCACTATCCCTGTCATTTACATATAAAGAATCGACAATATTATATATAGCTTTTATAAAAGCAGAATTATCTTGGTCATTTAATAAATCGCTAATATCAGTTAATGATACACCAATAATACGACTTATTTTGATACCAAGTTGCCAATTCTTCATAGCAGGTAGGTAACGAATTTCATATTCGTTACCATTGATTGTCTTTCTTTCTGTTTTAGTAATTTGGTTATCCATCATGCAATAACTCCAGCTAAATTATAATCTAAGTTAGAAGCCATGATAGTCCATGACCTGTTCTGGAACGTATTTGCAAATGTTCCAGATGGTACTTGTTGTACCCAAGCATCTTGAGACTTAAATTGTGTTTTATTCTTATTATCAGTAATCATTAATGTAAACCTATCAGGTAAACCAAATCTACCTGCTACATAAAAGTTACTAAATACATCATTACTTTCTGAATCTTGACTCAAAGTTAATGTTATAGTAGCATCGTTGTTATTCTTCTTAACTCTTAACGAATTTGTACCGTGTACATTTCTACTAACATCGTAAGTTTCATCAACTCTATCGATAGTAATAAACACATCATCTGCGAAACCTGAAATTATGAAATCACCAGCAATCACTGTTACTTGATTTGGATCAAATGTTTTAATACTCATATTATTTTACCTTTTTATATTTATTATTTAAGATGATGAAATTACTGTTGCAACACCGTTAATTACAAACCTATGTATTGCACCTGTTTTCGTTGCTGTGAACCCTATATTTCGTACTGTTCTAGTTTGTTTATCAATACCAGGGACACTTAAGATATCAGGCATAATTATTTCAAAATCTTCATCTATAATACCGTTAGTAACAGCTTGTTCTAATGAGGCATTAATGTTATTTTTTACTAAAGTTAACCCAGCTGCTGTATATGGTATTTTACCAAATCTATTTGATACATTTACCAATAATGTAGCTAAATTTGCTTGTATATAATATTCCAACCAGTCAAGACCTACGATAACATCAATGAATTCACCATTAAACATTCTACCATCTATTATTACATCTTTCCCACCAAACGGAGTGTAATAGTTACCGTTATTTAACTCTATATTAGCTCTTTCTGTATCCGTTAAATTACTAGTAGCAGTTACTCCCACTAAGTTCTGATAACACCATGTTGAAGATCCAGGAGTAGAAGGAACCATTTTACCAAGTAAAGCAGACTCAGGGTAATTACTACTTATAGGGCTTGCACTGAATATTCCAAAAGTTCTACCCGAATTGGAATCACTAAGTAACTTAAATAAGTTGTCGTTTGCATTAGTTAAAATACCCGCACTCGTGGAACTTAAACCCAAGATCTTCTTTTGTGTTAATATAACATCTGAAACAGCTTGAATATCTTCATCGTTAACAGTGCAAACTATTACAGCATAAAAGTCGTTACGTTCTGAACATATTCTTGAATATGCAGTTACATAATCAGCATCATCGTCAGTTTTCTGACCTATTAAGATTTTTGGTGTTTTAATTATTTGTGCAAAAATCTTACTAGCTTTTTGATACTCAGGTGTATTTGTTGCAAAATCTGCAAGCACAGCAGTTAAAGAAGTGTATTCTTTAACATTTGGATCTAAAGCTGGTACACTATTACCTAATATTAGGATTGTACCAAAGGTATTACCAACAGCTGAGACAGTCTCATTTGTTATATTTATATTTATTATTTGATCAATTAAAGCCATTTTAACCTATTTATTAATTATTTTATTTTTGTTAATTATATATCAACTATTATTTCTGACCCTGTGGTCATATCAGTTACAACAATATGCTCTATTATTCCTACATTATCTTTAGTTAACATATTAACTAAAAATTCAGTATCAAATGTAGCTCTACTTTCACTTACTACACCTTGAAAAGTTGGTAATGCAGAAACACCACTCAAAGTTCTTGTGTAACTCATATCACCCCTGAAATGTAAATAGGCCAAGTTAGTTCTTAAATACCTTTCTACTAAATTCAACAACTCTTCAGCTTGATGTAATTGATCAGAATAAGCTTCAATAGTGGCTACAAATGACATACTAGTTATTAAGTCTTGAATACCATCCTCATCTATTCTAGATTGTATGGGCATTGCTAATACTTTAAATGTATGTAAAGATAACGTAATAAAAGGTTTCTTAGGTCTAGGCCCATTTTGATCAGCATAAATAACTGTAGTACCAAAATCCTCAGTTACTAAACTTAAGAAATCTGCTAATCTTGTATAAACTTCGCTAATTAACATCTCTTTCGTCCTTTATAACTACTATTTCATAATGTGATAAAACACTATTACCCCAATTTCTAACACGTGCTACTAAGTAATTTTTACCGTATAAAATAACCGAATCTGGATTGTTGTTATCATCTTCAGCACTTAATAGACTAGTAGTTGTGTACAACGTAAAAGAGTCACTTGTTCGATACCCTTCAGGCAAAGTTTCTAACACTTTAGCAGGTGTAGGGTGAACACTAGCTCTAATAACAAATTGAGTATTTACACCGTCATACCAAACATGATCTACGTAACCACCAACCCCTTTTCTTATAACATCAACATTTCTTTTAAATATTCCTGTTAACATTATTTGTTACCATGTTCATATGTAACTTGATACTGAATAGCTCTTTTTAAAAACCCAGTATCAATTAAAGGTTTAGTACTTTTTTTCTTTTTCTTAGTTTCTTCTGCAAGTGGTGGCCAACTTGGATCACCTACGTTTATTTTTGCTACAATATCTTCTCTTGCTTTTTTCCCAATTAACTCTAAACTAGCACGAACATCTACAGTTGAAATTCTCCCTAAAGCGTTTTGATGTAAAATACTATCATAAGCTGCATCTATTTCTTTTTTCCAACCATCGTTTTCATCTGTAGTAGATCTTATAAAAGATCTTGCTGGGATTCTTACATAACCAGGTAAAGTTGAATGTTTCTTATAAGTAGCTTTTTTTGTGTATGTACCGTATTCTTGATATGTACCATATTCAACTATTGAAACACCATCTTCGTTATTACCTGCATTTGCTTGAATACCTACTTTTATAACAGCCTTTTTCATCTGCTTAATAACTATTTTCAATGCTCGCCAATCTTTATCTTTGTCAATAATCGATAATGACATCACAAACCCTTGTTCTTAATGGAATGTCACATGATTTTAGTAGTTCCAAATATTGACGCCCATAAGTTGTATCTGATAAACCTGATGACCCACCAGATACACCTCTTGAATTACCATAACTTATACTAGCCCCACCTTCTGTTACACTAGATATACCACCCGAAGAGCCCGCATATCTTTGTGCAATATCAATCATATGTGCTGCTCTATAAGCAACTAAAGTATTACGATTATCACCACAGAAATCTGGAGCAATGAGTGTATCGGCAATACTAATTATTACCGAGTTATCTAAACTAGAAAACTCGGGAGCAATTGCTGTTAATATTACTTCAACACTCAGAGCCATTAGATACCTGTTCTGAATACTTGTGATTGTGGATAAGCTACGATAACACCACCATATCTAGCATGACAAATTACTTTGAAAGCCAAATTGTCTCTTTGTGGTGGTAACATTTCAAATGCTACTGGAACTTCTTGCCAGAATTTACGCTCTGATCTTGTATAAACAACAAAACCATCTAAACCACCGAAAGCACCTTGTAATTCATTAGCTGCAATTACAGTCATACCTGGGTTGTTTTCTAAGAAAAATTGTAAAGCTGTTGTATCAGTACCTGGTGCATATTGCGTTTTTTGTAAACGTAGATATTGACCAATTGGCATAGCAACTGTATCAGGCATCTCTCTTCCTTTAGTATCTGTGATAATATCCGCAATAGCGTTATTAAGATCATCAACCATTTCAGGACCATCTTTACCTGACCATAATCTATCTGCAGCAAGTGCTCCAGCTACAGGTGCACTGTCAATACTAGTATTAGTTAACCACCCTTGTACTCCAGCATGTGAATCACCGAAGAAAGCTAATTCGTTCATATCTTGTTGAATTGCTTCATTAGCTGTTTGAATCAATCTTTGCTCAATATTCTTATTAGCAAACCTTGATGCTCTCATATCTTGAAGTGAAATAAGGTAACCATCACCTAAAGAAACAATGTTAGATGAAAATTGTTGACCTCTAACATTTACTAGTGGGACATCATCAGCGTAGTTTGCAATAATTTTTGATCTACCAGTTGAGTCATATTGTGTGTATGTTACTACCTCAGCACCAGAATCTGTTGTTCTGCTAACTGGAATAAGTTTAAAAGCAGATAAAGGGGCATATTCAACATCATATGAGCCAGGTTTAATTGCTTCTAGTTCACGTGCAAAAAATATTGTTGATGCAACGTCGTTATTTGTATATTTTGTTAATTGTGTCATTTATTTTTAATTATTTAATTATTTAATTATATCCGTTAGGCATAAACTGTAATAAAACCTTTTCCCCAGCATCTGCTGCAGTTAAAAAGTAACCAATGAATAATTCGTTATCTGTTGGCACGGCAGGTTTACCACCTATTACCCCACCAGCTTTTACGTAAGCACTCTCTCCAGGTTCAACTATGTCAACAGTTGTTACCGTTATTCTGCCGAAAGTTAGTATGCTAGCCATTTTGTCTATGTGGTAATAACCATCAATCTGTGTAGGGTCATAAGCAGTAATACCAAATGCAAATTCATCAGGTAACCATGGCTCAACTCCAAATGATCCACCGAATGAATCTATTGTTACAACTACACCAAATTGCAAATTAGAGTTTGTGGGCCAGCTATCAATTCTTCTTAAAGAAGTGTCATCTACCTGCCCAATTTGATTTGTTTCGAACTTTGTGTCGTATGCTGCCATGTTTAAACTCTAAATTCTAAAAGTACTTTTTCACCAGTTAACGCACTTGACAAAAATACTCCTACTGGGAAATCATCGTCTACCTCTGTAGGCTCAATTCTAATTTGTCCCCCAGCACCTGCATAAGCTAACTGACCTTGCTCGATATCATCAAAAGCCTCTACCATAATTCTACCAAAAGTTAACACATTAACCATGGTATTAATTTTATATTTACCTTCAATTTTAGTTCTGTCATAAACAGTGATCCCTAAAGGTAAAGACTCAGCTGTTCTTAACGTAATTACATCAGCTACCCCTGTTACACTAAACGAAACTAATTTACCGAATTCCAAATCACTAACAGCTTTATAACTATCAATTCTTCTTAAAGAACAATCCATGATTTGTCCAATCTGGTTAGTCTCAAATATTCTATCGTATGCTGCCATTTTATTTACCTAATAACTTATTCATTTTTTCAATTAATCTATCTTGATCAAAACCCAATTTGTTTTTTACAGAATCATGGTTACGAGAGATATTTGGCATAGTAAAATTACTATCCTCTTGTTTCATTTCGATAATCGCATCAAAACGACCTTCAACATAACTGTCGCTCTTCTCATCTAAATTAATGTCATTATCAAAATGCTTAATAACATCTTCCATGATTTGTCTTTCTGACTTCTCAATTAGATCGTTAGCATCTAAAGCAACAATTCTACTTACTTTATCTAGTAACAATGTTTTAGCTCTAACTTTATCAGCTACAATTGAATCAATGTTAATTTCATTAAGTTTAGTTTTTAACTCTTTATTTTCAACTTTTAATTGATCGATTTTTGCAGTGTATTTGTCTAAGTTAATAGAATCTTTATTAACTTCTACTTTATCATTAGTTTTTTCGATAATTTCTGTCTCTAAAATTTCTTCGTTGTTAGTATCCATATTTTTTCCCGTATATTGAATTAATACGTTTGTATTAATATTATCTAAATTTATTCGTGCAGTTCTTCCTGCCCGTCCTTGTTCCACTAAAGCCAAATGGTTATAGTCAACATTTTTTTGACGATGAGTGTATTTCTCACCGTTGTATATTCCTGATTCCTCAATTACATCTAAAGTATAACCAAGTGATAGTTCTTGTTTTCCACGTCTTATTGCTTCGATAGCATCTTTATGAGTAACAGTTAACGACACCATGATTGAGTCATCGTTAACCGTTACCTCTTCACCCGTCATACCGACAATTAAGGAATTAGCATTATCAACGTTAACTAAGTCTCTTGGATGTTCGTTTGTAATAGGTATTGTTTTTAAAGTATTAAGACTATTTTCAGTAAGGATATCATCTGGGTGCCTTAATTCGTATCTGATAGAACCATCATGGTTTAAGTACTTAAAAACACCTGTTCTGGTGGCAATAGCTTTACCCTTAAGAAAACCTTCTTTAGTCTTCTTAATTCTTGGTATTAATATTTTGTCAATTCTTATATCCATAATTAATAATTTTAACATATTTTAAAATGTTAATCAATAATTATGTGTATAACTTTGTGGATAAAATGTGGATAACTTTGAATTTTTATTCGAATATGGCTTTTTCGTTACATCTACATTGATAATCTTGTCCTGGGTGTAATTCAACTCCACCAATAGAGCTTCTTTTTTTCCATTCTTTATCTTCTATAGAATCTTTATATATTGTAGGATCATACCACGAACATATTTTCATATTCATAACTTTATGTGATGTCCTAACCCGTTCGTCGCCACTAGTAAACCATATATACTTGTCAAGCCCTAGGTTTAGATTCTCATCACGGACAACATCGGAATGGATTTTCCCAATTTGATCACGAGCTATTAATTTAGCCCTGTTTTCCGTTACTCCGAATCTTTCTTTTATTTGTTTTGCTAGTACTTTTGCACTTGTTCCCGAAGTGTAGCCTTGCTCTATAATGATAGCAACTTGATCAAGTAAATTAGTTTCAATAGATTTTATTAATTTAGAGTTAGTTAATGTTGATGCTCTAACTAACTCTTTTAGACTCGGTCTAAGTGAGTTGTTAAAAATATTAACACCCAAATCTACAGGAGTAGTATTGATAACACCAGGTTGTTGATTACCGTAAGTTACTGTTATAATACCTTGCATTGATGCTATAATTTCTTTTGTAGTAAACCCCACTAACTTTGCAAACCTAACAGGCAAATCACCTATTAACAAACCACGATAAGGAGCTATTAAATCTCTTATTTCTTGAAAAGCTATTTCAAGTTCTTCTAGAAAATCGTCACAACGTATTTCATATAAATTATCTTTGTTAAAAGTATCAGGCATGTTTTTAAGTATAGGAAGAAGAACATTATTAATGTTCTTCTCTATGAAATAAACATATTTCAGTAAAGCTACTTTATATGATATTTCAGCAGATTTGGGATAAAGTATTACTTTTGATTGTAACATTTATTTACTAGGTATATATTCAATCATTTTAGGAAACACATCTTCAGTTAGTATGTACTTACCATTTTCGTCTTCTTCAAATATAAAAATCCCAGCCAAATGATTGTAACACTTTGTAAATCTCGATTGTCCTTTTACACCATTATAACCTAAAGAAATTTCTGACATTCTTTTACCTCTATTTTAAACTTCTTCATAATTCAGATTTTCACCAGTTAACAATAATGTATCCTCCCCAACAATACCAGTCATATCTATGTCATTAAAATTTACAGCTTCGAATTGTACTTTAACTTCATCTTCATATGGTACGTGAAATAAATACTCAAAAGCTTTATATATCCCCCTAGCTTCATAGATAGAATGAGAAATAAATAATGGTGAAAATAGCGCCATCTTTAAATAAGGACTCCATGATTCGACTGCTTCCATTCCAGTAGTAACGAGAGGTAAGGTAAGCAAAATACCTTCAACAGTACATACGGTAGCACCTATTTTCTGCTTTATTGATAACGGTTTTTCTCTTTCACTAAATAAGTATTTTAGTGAATTATGTTCACCAATACCAATTACAGTTGATCCGGCTATTCCACCGATCAATATACCCATCCCGATACTAAATTCTTTACTTAACCCAATCTCAGTGCCCAAATACTCAGCAGATGCAGAATAAGCAATAAACCTACCAGCAGCAGACAAAGTTGTTGGCATATAAACAAATAACTTACTACCAACTGTCTCTAATTTAATAACATCTAATTTGTTTAAAACAAAATCTCTTAAATAATCGTACGATTCAATACCACGGAAAATACATAAAGGCACTGTAGTTAATGCTGCCCACGCAATAAATTCATTAAAACCTTCTTGCCCTGTTATTTCTTGATTCTCTATTTCAGTAGCCCATAATTGCGATACTGGTAGTATTGTTGAACACATGGCTGCAACTTTACCAACTTCCAGAGCTACCTTACTTAAATCTGATACCTTAGTATTATGATTATCTTCTTTCATATAATGATATAAAGATATAGTAGCAACGCTTGAAAATAACAACAAAGTGTTAATACTTATTGCAATTGAAGCTATGTTGTATTTATCAATATTAACTCCAGCATCTTCTAGCTCGTTAATTTCTTCATCAAATATAGGTAACATGGCAAGCCCTGTACCAATACCAACTAACCCACTAACTGCTAATCTTACTAGCTTAACTTTATTCATCTTCAATTTATCAAGAAAACAATTATTTTCTCTTAAGTTAGCTGCTAAAACTGTGTTTTCATTATTGCCTATCATTTGTCGTCTTCAATATCTCTTTCTAAAACATAGACATTAGGTTTACAAGCTTGCCATGGAAAGCAACCTGTTGTAAATCTTATAACTCCAAATAGGTGTAAAAATATACATACTATTAATATGATAAATTTTATATCTTTCATTTTGTACCTTATTAAATTTCTAAAATTGCGATAATATCGTCAATAATTTCATTTGCTGTTTCTAAATCAGCTCTATCATTCTCATATTGTGATATCTCAGTATTTAAGTAACCAATACCAGTATAAGAATCAATAACAGCTTGTTCTAAACCTGATATACTAGTATCTAAATTATTAATTGCATTAATGTTGTTTTGTTTTTCTGCATTCAATAATGCAATTTGTTCTTGTGTTGTTGACATTTTTAAACTCTTTTTGCTTTAATTTCCCATAACATGTTTGTAACCGTAGCTGTAGTTATAGCCGAAGATCTAATATATAATTCTACATAATCATTAGTACTAAGTTGGAATAAAGGTGTTTTTATTGATGAAGGTGTCGGATTGTTAGCACTGTTATACCGATCGCGGAATACGGGTGTAATACTATTAACAGTGCCATTTTTTACAACTTCTAAATTTATATTATTGGTGTTGGCAGTTGATAACACTTCTATTAACGCATCTACAGTAAAATATAATGTTTCTACCCCAATATATACAGCTCTGTTAGATACTCCACCGTTCGTAAAATCTAACCCGCTAAAACTAGTGGTGCCTGCTATTTTTTGTGATACGTTAGCCGAAAGACTATTAGTTGTAGAGTTATTACTAAAATTAATTATTGCGTATCTTTGATAAATATCAAAGAAATTTCTTGTTACAACATGAGTGGGATCCGTTGGATCAATAACGTTTGTAAAACGGTTATTGTTCATATTTATACTGGTTGTAGGGGGCGAAAAATAATTCAAAGTTGTTGTATTAGACAACGTAACAACTGGTGTTGTTGTTCCATTTGCAACAGTTATCCCTGTTCCACCTGAGACACTCGTAACAGTACCCCCTCCACCACCTGAGCCATTAGCAGCAGCTGTAATTCTTCCTTGTGCATCTACAGTAATATTAGCAGATGTGTAACTACCAGCAGATACAGCTGTATCTGCTAATATTACTGTAGGATTAGGAGACGACCCTGTTACGCTTATTCCTGTACCAGATGTTATGCTGGTAACAGCTCCTAATGCTGCTATTGCCGAATTAACTATTGCAGTAGCACGAGCCACACTTGCAGCATCATTAGAACCAATACCAAACCCAATATCACCGACTATTTGACCGTTCATGTTAAGTGTTGATGTTGGTGCAAGAAACTGATTAAGATTAAGTTTTTCAGCTTCTGTCTTAACAGCAGCAGGAAAATCACTTATTTGCTTAGAAGTTATATCAGTTAACACTGTATCAATAGTACCTACACCAGCTCCAGTAACAGCACCTGTTAATGTGATGTTATCAGCAGCACCAGCTATTAAATCATCTATTTTTTCATTAATTGATATGATTTCAAGGTCTATATCAATTAATGCTGGTGATGCTTCAGCAATACCAAGTTCATTACCTTTGAATATATAGTCTTCTGGTAAGTGTGGTATTATCTCTGAAATAACCCAATGTTCATTATCTATACCAGATAATAACTGGTATAACCTATTATCACTTAATACGTATACCAACATACCAAGTTCCCTACGATCTTGAGAGATAGCATCTCTAGCATCTATATCAACTACAACTCTATAACCACCTTTACCGTATTCAGCTTTATGTGTTGCGTATGTATCTTCGTTATCTGTTGGGCTAATAAAGCCTGTTACAGGCACAGCTCCTAAATCTATACTCATGCAAAAAATTTCCCCATAAATTCATCAATATTTGCTCTATCGTTATCAAACCACTGGTAAGCTAGGTTATACATATAATTTAGAAACTCAGGTGAACTATTATCTAACCCAGGGTCATATAGTGCCGTATTAAGAACAGGCGCATAATTATAATAAAAAACATCATCTGTTGTGTATTTATCTCTATAATACAAGTCGTTAGCAGCTAATATGTTAGAACCAGCTAAAGTAGCCTTAATAACTTTAGATAACTGTAAACCTGCACCGACAAACGGAATACCCGAATAGTTAGTTGCCCAGTCTTCTGGTGGTAATACCCCAGTACCTATGTCTAATACTAATGTACGTGTAACATCTTCACCGTTATAAGCTCCTATACGTTTTGCAAGAGTCAAACCATATTGGGACGGATCATTAGCACCAAGACCACCATCAGCATATGCAATATCACCAATACTATAAGTAGGTAAATAAACAGGTGCTGCCGAACTAGCTTTAGCAACATTTGCTGCTAACTCATTCGAACCTATGTAACCATTACCAGTGTAATTTGAAAACAATACTGGTTGACTTGTTGTAGTATCAAACGCAGTTAATAATACGTTTGTATTTAACTCGTTTAACTTAACATCACCTAATACCGTATCAATAACATCATAAAGCCTAGTATGACCGTAATTACTATTTACTGATACTGCTTTATAAAAAGGATCATTCTCTATTAAAAATGCTGCTTTTTGTGCTCCATCAGGTAAGTTACTTGGCTCTGAAGCATTATCAGAATCAAGTGCAATATCTTCTGCTGTTCTTATTGTAAATATCCAAGGCCCATCATTTAAAAATAAGTTAGATAGTTGGCTAATAGGTTTACCAGCGGCTATACCTAATGCGTTAATACAGCCGATAGATGTACCGCAAATAACATCAAAATTATCGGAAAATGGAGTAACAAAAGGGTAATGGTTTATTAAAATATCAATAAACACAGTTTGTAAGTAACCTCTTATCCCTCCACCAGGTAAAGATAGTACTTTTTTTGTAGTTTGTATTGCCATTAAGAGATACCTACATTAATAGCACCACCAAGCATGTTAAATGTTCTATAACAATAGTAATTAGCTGTTACACCAAAATCATTTGTTATACTAATTGTTTGAGGTGTATTCATAGCTATTGGAAATGATGTATCTAGGTCCACAAAATTACTTCTTGTCCCCATAGCGGTGGGATAACAAAACCACTTATAACCACCAGTCAACATTTCATATTCACCGTTTATGTTACTTTTTAACTCTGATAACCTTAACTCTTTAACGTCAATTTCTGTTAAAGTGTCTAAGTTACTTTCACCTATATATATTCTCTGCATAAAATTAATTGAAAAGTTTCTTGTAAAGGTGGTTTCTGTTGTATTTAATGCACTTATTGTAAACATTACATTTGTTGGAATGTTGAAAGTTATTTCTGGAATAGCCAAGGAATATGGAACTTCATCGGGTAAATTACTTGCTAAAAAGGTGTTAGTATTAGCATATTTTATGGCAATACTATTAGACTCTAACATTTCAACGTTAGATATATTCCATGTAGCATCGTAATTACCTGCTTCTATGGTATTACCTACTTCGTAATTAGCATCTAAATCTATTGTAAATGATGTAAATTCTGGAAACTGATAAGGGTATAATAACCTAGTCCATAACTCGTTTAACGTCATTTTCTTAAACGTTGTGCCAGCTAATAAGCCACCAACATCCTGAGGCATTGATAGACTATTGGTATATGTGAAATCACCCGTACCACCTCCACCGATAGTAACACCTCCTTTTCTACGTACAGAACCAAGGTCATACGTTTTATCATTAGTTACTAATATTAGATGTCCCCTTTGATCTATCTTAGCATCTAATATCCCGTTACCATCTTTACCGTTTTTTCCATTCTTACCATCTACACCATTTAAGCCATCTCTAACTTTAATAGCTTTTATTTCCTCAATATCTAATCTAACCTTATCAAGCTTCTTATTTATATCAGTCGTAAGGTCTAGTTTGGTAGCATCTAAATTAGAATGTATAATTTCTATATTTGAAGTTAACTTGTTTTCAACATTACTTATTTTGTCATCAATAACAGTTAATATGTTATCTTGGTCATGTCTAAAACGATCGTTAACATTAGTTAAACTTTTAATCTCTATATCTTTAAGCTGGGTATCAACATGAGTTATAACATGCTCTAACACGTTATTTTGTATTAACTCATTATCAGCATCCTTACCATCTTTAGGTAAGGGTATGTCAATTACATTGATTTTACCTGCTTTGTTCTTTACAACTAAAGTATCATTCTCCCTTTCTATCTGAATAATAGAATTTTGATCTTCTAATTTTTCAAGAATAGCTAACTGTAAAGCTAGCATTGAGTTTTCATTTTCTGTCATTGAACTTTACCAGCTATTCTTTTGTGTAACATTTTATTAACATATTTACCTATTTCTAATGATTCTTTACTTTCAAGCTTATTATTTAGCTCGTCATAGGTACTTATGTTGTTATCTTCATTAACAAGTTGTTTAGTCTTTTTTGTAATTTGTTCTTCGTCATCTTCTAATAACTTAATATCATTTAATAGGTTAATATTTTCATCACCTGTTAACATATCCTCAGAAACTAATTTATTCATTTGTTCTGGCTCAATCTGAATATCTGTATTATAGAAACCATCAGCATATCTTTGACGGTATAGTTCAGAATTAGAGATACCACCACGATCTAAATAAATAGCATCCGTTTGGGCTGTTAATAGGCGTATTTGGGCTAACTGTAATTCGTCAATAGGTTTTAATGATGGGAATTTCCATTCGTATGATTCAGGTTTATTTTCCCATAATGTTTGGACTTTAAGAATATCGATAATCCAATCAATACAAGGTGCAGCTTCATCTGTTCTATAAGCATCAACTATATTATCCCAGTTATCAGCATCAGATTGACCTGTTGAATTAAGTCCACCAGGTGACCGACCGAACTTGGTCATAGGGATACCTTTGATAGCACAAATATGCTCAAGGTGTTTATCTAGTAAATCAGCTAAACCAGCTACTGAACTATTATGTTTTTGATATGTTTCTTTTTGGGAATCGATGAATACAGCTTTATAGTTACTAGCTGTAGTATCGTGGATTTTTAATCTATCTTGAACTTTCTTTTCACCATTAGGGGCAGATAACAATAACTCTAAATCATCAATACCAACAACTACTTGTATATAGTTTTGTACTATTTCAGCACTAGCATTTATGCTAACAGCGTAATTCCTAATTGAGGTGTACACATCTTGTAATACAGATACGTCCCAATACTCATTAGATATTTTTTCTTCGTTAGGTATTCTCTCACCTGCCATTAAGTGCATGCGAGTTCTATGCACCCTAAATGACTCACCATCATAAGGGGTTATTGTGTATATTTCAGGCTCTCCGTAATACTCATCATAGAAATTCTTTGATAAGTCTTCTTGAGTCCACGTTATTTGATAACGATCATAGGTACGTAAAGAAACTACCTTACGTATGTTGTTATAGTTTAAAGGACGGTCCATTTCTCGACCATCATCAATAAAAGCTACAATAGCACAACCACCATATAACCTAGCCCAAGTAGCAGCATCAATAATATGTTGTTTAGCTTTTACCCTATTAAGTTCATCTTTTAACTCAATATCACATTCAATGAATGTACGTAAAGCATCATCTACTAATAAGTTAATGATACGTCTAGCTATACCATCAGACTTGTATAACTCTGTAAGCATGTACCTAGTCAAGTATACTTCTGGTACATAAAAATTAGAGTTGACTTTACTATCAGGCATACCTTGACCAGTTAGAATACTAGTCCAACCATCCTTTCTAACTTGCTTATGTTCTACAGTATCTTTTCTAGTAACATTTTTATAAATATTAGCTACTTTATTGCTAATTACCGAAAATATCATATTATTTAAATTTGTTTGTTTATAATATACAAACAAATTTACTAATTTTCAATAAAAATGTTAAGAGTGTTTAAAATTAACTAACAAGTAGTGAATAATTTACACAGTAAAACCATCTTCACAATTAGTACCAGTAAGGTTTATATCATTAGCTTGTAAATCTACTAACTCTATTTCAACTTCTGAATCGTTACTATCAGTTTCTTCGCTATTAAGTTCGTGTAATTCAAATGTTCCTAGAAGTTTAAATTTATCTACATACCTAGCTTCTAGTTTCTTGTCTTTATAAATAACAAAACAACAAACTCCAAAAGCACTGAAAACGGAAATAGCAGGTACAATATACATCATACTACCAAGTGCAACTAATACCATATTAAGATCACCCATAACCTACCTCATTTATATATTTTACATAATAGTTTACATAGTTTCAGTTAAATCAATATTTGTTAGGTCAATATCGTTAGCATATAAGTCAATTGATATTGTTACAATATCACCTAATAAACTTAAGTTATTATCTTCAAATTCCATAGTTTCATTCCTCTTTATTTTTAATAACATTTTCACATTTATGTAATAAGCAAATAGTTAAATAATATATCGAACTTAAGATAGGTAACGTAAGAACTATCGCAGCATGTGAATAAGAATGTAAACTCATCACATGAAAGCAGGAACAATAAGATAAAGCTATAATTGAGATTAAATACAAATAAAGCTTAAGAGAATCAGACATATAATTAATATTTATATTACACAAATACTAATATAAATTATGTATTCTATAATGTCAACAAGAAAATTACAGTCTAGCTAGGATGTCATAATTAGCGGAGGTTTTTTTCATAATACGTTCCAAAGCATAACGTAAAGCATCTATACCATGGTTATGTTTGTCTACTATGATGGTGGTTATATCGTTACTGTGTGGATCTATTTTGTATGAATAAAGTGTAAACTCCTTAATAAGTTCAGTACAACGTGGGTGTATTATGACTTTCTGAAATGAACGTATAAAAGCTATACCATCTTCTATAGAGCCCTTACCTTTATCACACCCTTCTACTCTGTAAAACTGCCTCCTCATGAATGAGATAGTTTCTGGTCTTGAGTTATCAGCTACTACCCTACTTTCTTTAAATCCAGGTATATATCTTTCACATGCTTGCCCAATATGATCTATCTCTACACCTACTTTAAAGAATTCGTGTGTTATATATAAGTTATTATCATTAATATAACACCTAATAGCTGCTGTAGGATCAACAGAATAACCAAAGTCAAGTCCATAGTAAGCATACATATTTTCAGGCTCTATAAACTCTTCTACTACCCACTTATTCTTGAATATCTGTGCATCTGAGTGCTCTAATAAAGCTCCTTCCCATATATGCTGGTATAGATCCATATCACCAGCATTTAAGTCCCTGAGACGTTCATTATTCAAAATATCATTAAAGTATATATTATCTGACCAATGTACATATACCACATAAGCATCATCACCCTTAACAGCTTCATCTGCTATGAACTCTCTATATATGCAATCAGTTTTATTCTTAGGATTCATGCTAATGAAGATCTGCGAATTATTAGCACGTATAGTAGGTTTTAACGTTCTCCACGAGTTCCATGTTAAGTTATCAGCTTCCTCTAACCATACATAATTAATTACAGGTATTGACTTTAAGCTATCAATATTACGTAATAACCCTTTAAAGATAAACTCACTACCATTTATCTTACATATTATCTTTTCTCGCGTGATATGAAAATAATTGGATAGTTCTAAGTTATCAATTACTATCTTTAATAAGGCGTGTACACTATCAGCAATAGCTCCTTTTAAACTTCTACTACATAATATAGTGTTTTTCTTTTGACATGCTAACAGTACCAGTAATGTTGCTATTTCGTATGACTTACCACCACCCCTACCACCATGAGCAACACAATAACGGTATTTAGGTGTTATTTTACTTACTAGCTTGGTTTTACCAGTCTTTGTTATCACCTCTTCCCATACTTCTTTAGTATCAAGAAAAGGTTTTATCCAACCAGCTAGGGTTACATGTTTACTTTTCAACTGACTTTGATTTTTTTGGTTTATTAGTTTTTTTCTTTTCTTTATCAGTATCAGCAAAATCAATAACTAATTTACCAACAACACCTTCCCCCAAACCTAGTTCTACTTCTTGTTTTTCTCTATAACCTGCTTGAGTCTTTAGATAGAACATAACAGCAGTTAAAGATTGTGGGCTTTTAGACATAATAATCTCCCACAACACACCAAAAGCTTGGCTTATACCTTTAGCTTTATATTTTTTATATGCTTTATCAATTTCAAGATTTTTAGCTTTTAAAGCTATAAACGTAGTTTGACACATACCAAAATATTGAGCAAGTTGAGCAACAGTCATTCCAGCAGATAAATGCTCAAGTTCTGCAATTTGTTCTTTAGTTAATACCTTAGCTGGATGACCTACTTTCCCGTTAGCCATAATATATTTATTGTAATTTTCCTAAATGGTAATTGTAATTTTCCATATATTTTTCAATCATCCTTCTTACCACTTGAGAAGGATAACGAGCATCTGTTTCACATATCTCTTTAATAAAAGCTTCTTGATCTGAAGTTATTGAAATGCTCATGGATTTTCTTAAATTCTTGTTTTGCATGATATTTATATGATAAATTTAATACATATATTATATAACATATTTACGTTATAATCAATACAAAACTATAAAAATATACTTAATTGTTAATATATTATACAACGATTATTACATTATAACAAGAAATATCTTGCATAGTGTTTAATTTGATTATATACTATACCATGATAACGAATTAAACTGATGTCTTCTCAATACATTTTTTAGAAATTTTTGTTATTTTTCATGTTCCCATCATTCTAAAATAAAGAGTGGTGGGAATTGTCATATAAAAGAGCTGTCTCGCATGTCTCGCATGTGTCTCGCATCTTTTTCATAGATGCGAGACTACCAAACCCCTTATATTTATTGACTTACAGAGCATTAGTCTCGCATGTCTCGCATGTCTCGCATCTTTTGAACTATAATATAAAATAATATTTCTATATATACTATGTGTATAACTTTATACACATATATAATTATATAAAATACTACTACTTAGTAAAAAGATGCGAGACATGCGAGACTAAAACCCTGTAGGCCTTATACATACTGGCACTGAGGGGTCTCGCATCTATGAAAAAGATGCGAGACACATGCGAGACATGCGAGACTAATTTAACATTAAGTTTAATAAAAATTAACTACAATTAAACTCAGAATATAAAAACTAAAACAAACATACTTTAAATTGAGAAAAGTTATACACATATCCACATATAATTTGTATTAAAATATTAGTATTGTGGATAACTTTATTAATAATTAAAAGTTATCCACATAGTTATCCACATAGTTATCCACAATTTGTGTGTATAACTTTTTTATGCTAGTTAGAATTTTGAGAAAAGATGCGAGACATGCGAGACGATTATTTACGATATTGGAATTCCAATATCGTAACATATGTTAATTTTCTTTAACCTGGTAATTTATTAAAAATATTATTGTCAAAAATTGATTGGTAATGTATTCTTGATCAAACTTAATTTACACATAAAATAATGCAGATCAAAATATCTGTTATCAAAAATAAATTTGATAACAAACCAATAAATCACGTATGTACATACAGTGAATTATTAACCATGTTTACTACCTTTATCACAATAGCAAAAGATGATGCACCAGCTTTTATTGCAGGACATTTTAAGAATGATAGGCGTATTACAGAAAACCTAGAATCACGTACATTAATCACATTAGATGTAGATAAATTTGATGGCACACTGGATAATTTTATTGGTACTATAAAAGAATTAGATAAATATAGATATATTGCTTATTCAACTGCATCACATACTTTTGATAAACCACGTGTAAGAATAGTATTGTTTTTAGATCAAGAAATAGAAACAGAAATCTATAGCCAGTTAGCTAAACATTTTGTATCCACATTAAGTAAAGAGTTACAAGATGCTTTAGATATAGAAGCCTCTACAACAGCTAATAAGCCTTTTATTCTACCTATATTCCCACACCCTGAATATGTACATTGGTACAATGAAAATGCTGGTATCTCTGTTGATTTAAAAGCATTCGGTGGGAATAATGAAACTATTACAGATAACGTAGAGGATAATTCTTTATTATTAACAATAAAGAATAAACCACTTACATTTGAAGGTGACGCTAAGAAAACCATTATTGCATGGTTAAAGAAATACCCAGCAAATCAGACTGACCATGATGCTTGGCTTCGTGTTGGTATGGCACTGCACCATCAATTTGAAGGTGGTATAGACGGGTTAGATCTATGGGAAAGGTGGTCTAAAAAAGATGATCGTGTTAGAGAAAATGGAGAAGCTTATTATCTTAAAAGAATAGAGAATATTAAAACGCGTTATAATAGTATAAGAGCTGACACAGTAAAGCCGACAACCTTTGCCACTATTATCGCTTTAGTTAAAAAGGTAGAAAAGCAGAAAAGACAAAGTGGCAATATACCCCGCTCATTGCCACTTTGTAAAAGTTTATGGGCTGATTATAAATGTAAAAACCTTAAACCGAAATTCACTAAAAGTAATTTTGAAATATTGTTAAAATATTATAATATTGGTTTAAAATATAATATTATAAAAAAAGAAGTAGAAATAGAAGTAAACAACACTAAGTCTTTGAACTTAAATAATGCTGTTCATGATATTAGACTATTATGTAGTCTAAACGATTTACCTACTAACCTTGTTAATGATAGTGTAAACATGTTTGCCTGGGAAAATAGTTATAACTCATGGCAAATGTGGGTAGATAGTAAAAAGTGGGATGGTATTGATAGATTAAAATACTTTTACAATACTATTCAAGTAATACCAGAACATGAATGCATCAAAGAAATATATCTTTGGAAATTCTTATTACAGTTAATCCACATAACATGTTTAAATGAAGACTTAAGGCCTAAGGTAGCGAAACTTGTATTAACATTACAAGGTAACACTAATGTTGGTAAAACAACTTGGGTATCTAAGCTTGTAGATGATAGTGTATATGACCACTTATTAATAGGTCATACTCTTAACCTACATGATGAGACTAACATTAAGAAAGTTCTGGAACATGTTATTGTAGAACTTGGCGAGCTTGGTGCTACATATAAGAAGTCTGACATAGATGCTATTAAAAACTTCATCAGTGCCCCAGAGAATGCTATAAACGTTAAATTCTTAGCTAGAGCTGAGAAGAACAGACGTACGACAGTATTTGTATCTACAGTTAATGAATTCTCATTCTTACAAGATAGCACTGGTAATTCACGTTTTATGTGTCTATCTGTAACTAAGTGTGACATATTCCATAAAATAGATATGCAGCAGTTATACGCACAAGTACTAGATTATGCTAGAAGTAATTTAAATGAATCATATTTCTTAAATGAGGAAGAAGCGAAATTACAAGCTAAGATTAACGAAACAATGGAAGTGATGTCACCTTTTGAAGAAAAGTTACATGATATTTTTGAGTTAGAAAGTAATCAACGGGAAAATATTATGAATGCTACTAATATTTTATTAGCTATTGGTTATAATCAGCAATTCATTAAAAAAGCACATACTAACGAGATAAGTAAGATATTAGATAAAATGCAATTCGTTAGACATAATAAGAGTCCTAGAGGGTGGTTTATGCCACCTAAACGGGTAAAAGACCATGGTTTTTAAAATAAATAAAGAATTTTATAACAAATTATGTTATAATTAATTCTTTCACTTAAATTAAAACTATATATGATAAGATTTTTAAAGACTAAATTGCTTATTTTAGCAATAATTATGATTCCTTTTTCTGCTTTTGCGGAACATACTCCATATTTTAAAGGGGTATTTGGAATAAACAAATTCAATAGAATTAGAAATTTTAATAATTTCAAGCAAAATTCTAACTTTTCCCCTGACATTGGTATTGGTGGTGGTGCTGGATATAATTTTGACAGTACTTTTAGAGGTGATATACTAGTAAGTTATACAAAATTAACGTTCCATAATCATTCTAAAGCTACAAGCTTTTATGATTTCTATCTAAATACTAAAGAAGTAGTTATTAATTCAGTTATGTTTAATATCTATAAGGATTTTTTCACCATAACTGAAAATGTGAAACTATTTGGTGGTATTGGTGTAGGTGTATCACAGATCACAGAATCTATCACATGGGAAGCTTTAATACCAGATAGATCTAATGCTAGGAAAATAAATTTATCTACAGGAGTAGCTAACAGAAAAGTAGTGTATAATTTTTCACATTCTGTAATCGCAGGTCTTGACTTTAAAGTTTCTGACCGTATAAATATGGAACTAACTTACCAATATAAGAATCACGGAACTACTGCATCTAGAAAACTAGCAAAAGTAGATATTGATCAAAAACATTATTTAGCACATAAGATCTATACTGGTATTAGATATAACTTATAATAATTAATTTAAAATAATAAATAATATGGATATAACAGAAGAACAAATTCAATCTATAGAAAACTTCAATTTACCTGTTCTACAAGAAGCAGTAAGACAGGCTGAGTTATTAAGTAAAGATGAAAACGAAAGAAAACTAAGAGCTGATACGCGATGTTACAGTTTATTAAGTATTAACGTTATATTGTTAAGTTTGATATTATATATTACCAATAATAATGTATTAAATAAGCTAATACATATTAGTTTTGGTATATCGGGTATATTCATGTGTATTTCTATGATTATATTCGTAAAAATCTTAAGCTCTTATTCTTATCATGGTATAGGTTCTTATCCTAGTTTTTGGTTACGTAAAGAATATTTAGAATTAGAAGAAACACGAAATAAAGATTATATGTTAGGTTTTTTATTAACCTATAGCTTATATCATTTTGAGAATAATATAGAAGTTAGCCCTAAATCAAATGAAGCTAGATTAAAGATGTTAAATATAGCTATAAATATATTATCAATATCCTTTATTCCATTAATTATCAGTTTCGGTGTATTGATATTTAATTTAATTACAATTTAATTGAGGAAAGTATAATGAATAAATTAACTCATAACTGTATTGAAATATTAAAATATTTATATGAAGCTGATTTAAAAGGTGTTTTATATGAACCTAAAGTGAACTCGCATTATTTATGTCCTGCTTATATACCTAAATTTTCTTGGGCTGAAATAAATGAAGCAAAAAATTATTTGATTTTACATAAATATATAAAACTTAGAGATGGTGATAGACATATGGTGTTATTAACATCAAAGGGCTTAGCTAAGATGGATATATTGAAAGATCTACCTAAACAACAAGAAAATCATATAGCTGATTTAGAGAAAAAGTTTGATAAATTAAATAACAGTTCTCTACGTAGTTTTGATAATGTTTCATATCTTTTTTATGAAAATGATGGATTAAGAAAACGAATACATAATTTAGAAGACAAGTTAGAAAAATTGATTCATGCTTATAATCATTAATTTAAAATAATAAATAATCAGATTCCCGTCCTTCTATTTGGAAGGACGGGAATTACCCACCATAAAACGAATTACTTTCCTACAATTTACATAAAAAGTTGAAAAAGATAAAATAATTGTGTTTATCTTGTTGACATTACAATTTTAAGTTGTTATAATTAAATTACACCAAATACAATTTAAAAAGAAAATATAATGACTAAAGAAACAAGAAAGGTTAAGTCCGTTAGTTTTGAAGTATCTAACCCGACTTATCCGTATTTAGAAAAACATATAGAAATCATTTATAATAGCGATGATTTATCTAATGAATTTGTAGTTGATCAAGATATCAGAGAATTATTTAACACTCATGATGATTATATTATTGATGAAGAAACTATACAATACACTAATTATGAAGAACTTAAACCAGAAGCTAAGAAGAAACTAAAATTAACATTAGAAGATTGGATTCATAATTTCATGGATAGTGATAAAAGAAGTTTATCTTTACTTAATTATGATAGTGAAGATGATATAAAAGTACTCTTATATAAAGAATCAGGTGCTTTAGTAGTTTGGACTTATATTGATATTTTAGGTAAAATAATATTCCAACCTAACGCATTCCAACTAGCAACAAAAAACTGGGTAGAAGATAATGAGTAATGACAGAAGAAAAGTTAAATCAGTTAGTTTCTATGTAGGTAATCCAACCTACATAGCTAGTAATAAAGTAGATATTACTTTTGATGAAGACAAATTACCTTATCAACGGTTACTTGATCAAGATATTAAAGGTATTTTCAGTATAAATGGTAACTATATTGTTGATGAAGAAACCATACATTATGAATATTTAGATGAAGAAGTTAGTTTAAGATTAATTGATTGGATTGAAAAATTTAAGCAAGAAAAAGTTTTAGGTGTACAAGTTTTTAAATTAACAAATGAAAATTTATCTGTTAATCATGGTTATATACGTTTTAATGTGTACCAAGCTGATATGGAACATTGTTTAAATGAAACTAATATGTGTTTAATATTTTTTAACGCTATTGAGGGTAATTATTATAGTTATGCTGAAGATAATTACAAACCTTCTATAGACGAGTTGTTCTCAACAGGATGGTATATAAAAAATGACTAAAGAAACAAGAAAAGTTAAATCAGTTAGTTTTGAAGTATCATTTAATAGTGATAAGAGGAAAATAACAATATCATATACTACAAGCAACGATCATTGGCACACTGTAAATGGTGTTAATAGTGAAGTTTATGCAATTTGTAATAAAGTATATGGTTGTTATTACACAGTAGAGAATGAAAGTATAAAATATGTTTATGAAGATGAGGGGTCAAATGACTAGGTTTTTTGAAAGTGATGGTACAATTTTGGTTGGTAGATTAAAAATAGATGAAACAAAAGCTACCAATGTTCCTGATAAAGATGAAGTATTTGTTTATGGTGCTAGTTTTGATTTAATCCACGATAAATATAATGATAAAGTAGCTAAAATAGAAGTAACGTTTGAAAATGATTTAGATATGGTTAAAGCACCTTGTTTATTAGAAGATATATTTTGTAATGAACAATGGGGTTCAAGTTATTATTTTGACAATTTAAAATATTACTATGTTGAAGGTAGAGATGAGTAAATTAAAAAAAAGTCGCAAATATAACCAACGACCTCTTGTTGACTATTTAAAAGTATCTTTTTTCGAACAATTTATAAAAGATAATAAGGAAATTCCAGAAATCTTTACAATAAAAGAAACTGGTATGATAGAAACTTTACAATTATGTAATTCACAATATAAGAAAAATAAATAAAATGACTAAAGAAAACAAAAAAACTAAGAAAGTAGAAAACAATTTAACTCTACAAGATTGGGTTGATAAGTTAACAACTACAATAATAAATTTAGAAGAAGTTTTAGAATATAAAATAAGACATAAAACTATGAATGAAGATTATTATTTGATATTAGAAGCTAAAAGACCTCGTTATTCTATTAGTGATATCAAATATTATAGAAATAATGTTGAAATTTATAGTTATGTTAAAGATGATGTTAAAAACTATAAACCAAGCTTTATTGAGTTATCAATGAATAATTGGGAACTTGTTAAAGAAGAGTGGTACGACAATGTTCAAAAATAAATTAGGAAACATAATGGATAAGGGTTTAAATCGAAAGATTAGTGTGATAATTCCTACTGAAAAGTTTAGATTAGCTGAACTAATTAGTAAGTTTTTAGATGTTGGAGTTGATGAAGGTTTTGTATGTAAGACTTATACTCTAACAAATGAATATATTTGTGATGATGAAATTTTTACAATAATTGTTAATACTGATGGTTCTTTTATTGTTAACCTGGATATAGGTTGTTATACAGTAGGTAAATATGAATTATCATATTTTGATCTTGCTATGCGTGGATGGACTATTTCAGATGAACAAAACCATAAGTTTAATCTTTTTGAAAATAATTAAAATGAGGAAACAAAGATGGATAGAATAGAATTATTAACAGAAATAAAAGCATATTTTAGTAAAATGGTTACTGAGAAACATCTATATAAGAATCAAGCTTGTTTATATTTAGCTTTTGAGCTTATGCATGATCTAGCTAAGATAGATGAGAAATTGTCATTATATATTTTGAACTCAGATGCAATAGATTTTTCTGCATTCTCCGAAACAAGCCTAAAAACAATATTAGATCGTTTAAAACTATTTGATAATTATATGAATAAATTTAGAAAGGTCCATTAAAATGGATAATGGATTAGTGGTATTTATAATGATATATCTTATCGTTATATTATTTTTTTGTCTAGCTTACTATTTAAATAAATACAATTCTAAAACAGATTGTTTAGAAGCTAAACATAAAAGGTTTGTTTCAGAAGAGGTTTTTAGTAGACCCTATAAAGTACGTGAGTTTTATAATAATGCTTTAGCAGAAGGTAAAATCGATATAGAAGAATATAGTACTCGTATGCAAAAATTAGAAAAACAAAATTTAGAAGTTTGGGAAGAATCTAAGAGACAAAGGAAAGTTATAAATAAGAGAAGGGGTTTTGAGTAGAATGCAGGTACAACATCAAATATGGGGTAAATTATGGTAATAACAGTATTAGATCATCAAAAAACAGTAAAATCTGAAAATAAAGACTTTCATGCAAATTTAACAGTTATCAGAAGTGGTAATAGTAGTAATATAGTTAAAATAGTTATTGATACGTATATGTCAGATATACCAATATATAAAACATCTGAACTTATAGAACTAATTGTTGATGAATCAGATAAAATAAAATTACTTGCAACAGAAACTTTCGAATTAAGAATAGATAACTTTTAGTAACAAAACTTGAGTAAACATAATGAAATTAAATAAAATAAGTTTAAACCATAATGATGAATATCTTGTAAGTATAGATTTATATTATGATCTTAGTGATATTAAAGAAAAACATATTCCATATACTTTAACTAAAGAAGGTATTTATGAACAAATTGAAAGAATTTTAAATAGTTACGATTTTAAAATATATAAAGCTGACCATCAGTATGAAGAAATAGGTATTATTGATAATGTGTTTAATCTTGAATATAGATGGATCGATAATGACGGTGATGGGGATTATGAAACTGATAATAGAAAAATTGATTTTAATAAATGTAAAACATTAATACATGATTATTTTCATTATGAAATTGATTTTACAAAAACTTTTAATGAACATCCTATTTTTACATTAAATATTAGCAAATCTATGCATCTTTGTACTATCTGTATAGACATGGTAGCTTCAAAAATATCTGAAATACTTTATAGGATGATTGAATATAAAAGGAACTTATTGTCTATTGAAGAAACTAAAAATGAAAAAAGAGAGTTGTTTGATTCTATTAACTGTATGATTAACGATATACTAAATTCACCAAATATTGATGATAAATTAAAAAAAGATAAAGTAGAGCAATTAAGAACAGTTTTATTAAAATACATCTAACAAAACTTGAGAAGACATAATGAAAATATATTACAGCAAGAGGAAAACTCATAATTTAGGTAATTATGAGAACATAGTTATACAGATATCTGCAGAGGATGAAGTTAATTCTATAGTTGAAACTAAAGAAGAATGTTTTTCTAGGTTAAAATCATTTGTAGATTCTAATTTAGAAGAGCAGTTATTTCTAATAACTAAAGTAAAAACAGAAACTATCACTCACGATAAAGTAAAAAATCATGTTATTAACATTGTAAAACGTGATGAATACAAACGTGATGTTATAAAACAACATCTAATATCACGTTACAATGTAAATAAAGTTGCAGATCTAAACATGAATGATCTTATTGAGTTTAATAGTTATTTAAAAGGTGTATAATATGGGTTTATTAATTTTTGTAATTTTCATAGGTTTAATTTTTGTTATATTTGCAAAAAGAAAATCTAATAAAGAAGTTGAATATTTAGACAAATTAGTTAATGAAGTTGAAAAAGCTAGAAAAAGAGTAGAAGAAACATTATTTACTCAAAATAAGGAAGATAAATAAAATTGTGAATAACATGCAAAAATACCCAACAACAGAATACTGGGAACAAATTAGAAAAGACGAAGACTTAATTATTATGTCTATTACAAGTTATTTGAGGAATTTGTGATGCGTGATTTTATTGATTTCTTTCTTCCTATATTTATTGTATTAGGTTGTGCTATTACAGGGTTTATTATATTAAGTAAAATTATCCCTCCTATTAAACATTATACTATTAATGAAGCCATAGAGAAGTTAGATATTTGGTATGATGAGTGTTTAAATAAAACTAAAGATACTGAAACATGTCATGCAAAATATTTAGCTGCTACTAATTTGTGTTTTAAACAAAATAAACCTGGTCAACAATGGGTAGATGTTGAGTGTATTGATTATCGTCTAAATAATTAAAGATTTCGCGGCGAAATAAAGTAAATCGCGCACAATCATCATAAAAAGTTGAAAAAATATAAAATAAATACATTTTTAGTGTTGACATAGCAATTTTAAGTTGTTATACTTAACTTATAAGAAAAACAATAAACATAAATTAGAGGAAACAGAAATGACTAATAACACAAAACTATTTTTTGAAATAATAGCACCTAAAAATAACGATGAACTTGCAACTGTAATTTATAAAAACATTAATAATGAGGAAAACAAAATGACTGATAATACAAAACTAACTAAGAACGAAGCGGATCAAATAATACGTGAAAATGAATTAAACGAAATGACACGTTTACACAAGCTATATTTAGAAAATCACCCTGAAGGTGTTAAAATTAATTTAAGCGATCTAGATATACAAAATATACAACGATTTAGATTGTTAAAAGATATAGCTAAAAAATAAGGTAAATAAAATGACAAAACAAACCATAAAAAGAAAAATAGCTTTTTTATATAATGAATATCTTAGACCTGATTATATGATTTCAGAAATATTGAAAACTATAGATGAAGAATTTCAACTTAATGTCAAAAATGAGGAACAAAATGGATAAAATAATCCTTACTATATTAGCTTTTATAGTACATACATCATTAAGAATATCTTATGTAGCATGGTGTTTAATAATAGTGTTCTGGTTATTAGATTATCAAGTAGGTACTATTCAATATGATAACGAACAAATTGTTGTAATTAAGTATAAAAAAGGTAAACAAGATGAGTAAACAAATAAGTGATAAGAAGTTAAGTACATTATTAGAATCACACAATAGGTGGTTAAGTAATGAAAGCCCAGGAAGACGTGCAAATTTAGAAAACCACGACTTACATAATAGGGATTTCAGTAATAAAAACTTAATAGGTGTTATATTAAATAATTCTAATTTAAAAGATACAAACTTTATAAATACAGATTTAAATAACGCTAGTATGCAAGAATGCGATATTGAAGATGCTAACTTTAACGGTACTGATATTAGTAGAGCTAATCTACGTGGTAGTGAAATAAGGAACGTAGGTTTCACTAGGGCAAGATCAGTAAACACTAACTGGAGTTATACCGAAATATACGAATCTGATATGGATTTTATGGAATGTGTTGGTACTGATTTTAGTTATTCAATTATAAAACAGTGCGATATATTCAAATCAACTTTTATAAAATGTAACTTCACAGGTTCCAAAATGGAACAGATGAAACACGTCGGTGATGCTGTATTTCAAGACTGTATAAATTTACCATATATAAACGAAGAAATACGAGTCACAGGTGAAACTATAACGTTAAACGGGGAATAAAGATGAAAGATTTTGGTCAATTTATATTTGTAATGGTTTTCTTTGCTTTAGCTGGTATAGGTGTTTTTACCACCTTTGATGTTATCTTTTCTAACTATATCTTTGATAAAACTGAGAGTAGCAACGGAGACAAACTTATTGAATGTATGATAAAGGCAAACACTATAAAAGAAGAAAATATATGTATTATTACATATGAAGTTAATAGTTATAGATATATACATAGTAAATTAAGGTAAGTAAAATGACTGATTTAATAACCCAATATCCGTTTTTAAGAGAAGTTAAAACGTATAAACAAGCAGAAGCACAGATAGAATTAAACATGATATTAGGTGAGAAGTCTATATATGCCAGGTTTGAATTGTATAATGGTTTAGGTTATATGGAAGAAATAAATAATATAAAAGAGTTATTAGATTGTTTCGCTAAAGGTATGAGAGTATTCAAAGTTCAAGAGGAAGACGGTATTTATCAAGTAAATAAAGGTTTGAAGAATAAAAGATCTATGTTACTTGCTAAAGATGTTTTAATTTATTAGAGGAATAAAAATGATAACGATAATAGAGTACAACAAAACATACCTAACAGATTATTTACAAATAACTGTAAACGGTGAAAATCTATCACAAGAGGTGATAGATAACATATTAAAGACTGTTAGTGAATCATTAGCGGATACAAATATTGCAAAGAATTTTACAGTAGAAGTAGAAAACGAAGATTATAGCGAAATAGATTTTTACGAATTATAAATAGAGGAAACAAATGCGTGGTAAGAAAGATGATTACGTAAGTAATGTTGCCAAAATTATTGGTGATAAGATAAGAAAAAGGAGAAAGGTGCTTGGTTTATCTAGAGAAAGCTTAGCTTATGAAACAAATGTAACTCATCAACAAATATATAAATATGAACATGGTAAAAACAATATATCATTAGGAAGATATTTATTAATATGTAATGCTTTAAGGGTTCCTTACGACTATCTTCTTAAAGATTTAGATAATAAAGAAGTTGTAGAGGAAAACCAAAAAGCAGTTATTAAAGAAAATATCTTTAAACATATTAATAAACTTAAAGATGATAATGAAATTTTGATAATTAGTAATTTAGTTAAAACTTTTAAAATAAAGGAATAAAATGAGTAGAAGAAACGACAAGGTGAGTGAAATAAATAAGAATATAGGTGCTAAGATATTTAATTTGAGAATATCAAGAGGTTTATCTCGTGCAAGAATGGCGCCTTATATTCATGTAACTATGCAACAATTACAAAAATATGAAATAGGTGCTAACGTTATATCTGCAGCAAGATTGTTATTGTTATCATTGGAGTTAAATGTACCAATAACTTACTTTTATGATAATTTTGATGATATAAATATAATAAAAGATAAACAAACACTAAGTTTGTGGGTATCACGTAATTTTTCTAAAATTACTAATGATAAAACCAAAGAAGCAATTAATAAGTTAATTGTATCATTAGCCGATGATGAAAATAACAAAGAGGGTTCAAATGATTGACAATATTGTAATAGTGATAGCTGGTTGTGCTTTAATAGGTGTTATTTATATAATATGCAAAGAACTATTTCATACTAGAAATTTAATAAAAGAAGTTGAAGAAGATACTAAAAATATAGAAAAAGAAATTGAAAAAACAATAGGTAATATAGATGAAGTTAATACAAAAAATAAAAAACATAAGAGATAATATGACAGAACTAACAAAATTAAGATTATTTGCAGTTGCTATATTTATTATAATGACAAGTTGTTTTTATGTCGTTTATAAGAATAAACCTATAAACGACAATGAACATTATTTATATAAACATCATAAGTATGTAAGGGGTTAATATGGATGTAACTACAAAAATTCAATTAATATTGACATTATCATTATATACTATGTGTGCTTCCATATTTTATTTTCCATTTGATGTTAAAGTAAGTAAAAAAGTTAACATATTATTTATGATTATCACTATCATAGGTTATATAGGTATTGTTAAACTTTATATGGGGTGAAATAGTGAGAGATTACTTAAGAAAACAATCAAAATTACTTAGAAAAAGTGTGTATAAACCTAGTAAGTTCTTAACTAATTTACTAATTAGTAGATCGTTAAAACGTAATGAAGAAGCTTATAAAGATATACAAGCTAAAAATATAGAATTTTATAACCAAGGTAATGTTAGATTATGTGAATTAGATAATCAATATTGTCAATGTAGTTGTGAGGAATGTAGAAAATGACTGAAAAAGAAATTGCAATTCAAAAAATTTTATTACTTGATGTGTCTAACCATCTTAAAAATGCTGTTGCACTGTTAAAATTAGCAAGTGATGGTGAAGATCCTCTTTCAAAAGATTTAAATATAATGATAGAAGCTATTGAGGAGTTAGTAAATGGTTGAGATACATCAAAAATTAGATGATCAATATATTACTGTTAAAGAAAAATATTTTGATAAAGAAGTAAAAATGATTTTAAATAATTTAAATAACGCGTCATGGTTAATCGAATCAATGTTAAAAAACCATGCAGACGATTCTGGACTATTAAAAAGTTTAAAAACTATGATAGGAAAATTTGAAGGTACAATAGATTGGGGGGAAAATGACTGAACAAAACGATTTTTGGAACTTACCTTTTTATGATTGTAAATTATTTAGAATGCGAAATGTAACAATTGAAGAAGCAACAAATTATATAATAAAAAATAGAATTACTTTATATGGAAGTAAAACAGATAATTGCCGTTTTCTAGTTAAAATACCCAAATATGTTTATGAAGAAAACGTGGTTATATGTAAAGATTATTTGATATTAGATAAAGGTTGCTCTAATTGTAATAATGAGTATCCAACAATCTTATATAACAATTTACAAATAAAAACTACTGCTTTAAAAACCATGTTAAATGAAATTAAATTGCATAAGGAAACAAAATGACTGAACATGCAAAGCTAAGTGCCTCAGGTGCACACAGATGGATGTTATGCCCTGGCTCTGTTAAAGCCGAAGAGAATATACCAGAACAAAATAATAAATATGCTGATGAAGGAACTAAAGCTCATAACATAGCTGCCAATAAGCTTAACTCAATATATCATGGTCAAGCAACTGATGATACTTATTATGGTGATGAGCTTGAAAAAGCTACAGATCAATATGTAGAATATGTAAAAGATTTAAAAATATTTTGTGATTACAGAATTACTTACCTTGGTGCTAAACCATATATTTTTATAGAAGAAAAAGTAGATTATTCTAATCTTGTTACAGATGGTTTTGGTACAACCGATTGTATTATAGTAGATCGTGAAGAGTTACATATAATAGATTTCAAATATGGATTAAACCGTATTTATGCCAAAGATAATATGCAATTATTGTTGTACGCTATTGGAGCTTTAAATTCGTTAAAAATTAATATTGATCGTATTGAAGATGATATTCGATATATCACACTACATATAGTACAACCACGTATTAATAATTTTTCTACATGGGAAATATCTTATAATGAACTTACTACTTATTACAAATACATCAATCATAAAGCATTAGAAGCGTTAAAAGATGATGCACCACGTATACCTAGTGAAGAAGCTTGCAGATGGTGTAAAGCTAGGTTTACTTGTTACGCATTAAAGAATGTTACCAAAGATGTTGTTGATTTGAGTAATAAACAAGACTTAACAGATAGTGATATAAGATATGTTCTTGATAATGCTAAATTAGTAAAAACTTTTATAAGCTCATTAGAACAAAGAATATATGAACAAATAGAATCTGGTGGACAATTCGAAGGTTACAAAATTGTTGATGGTAGAAGTACTAGGAAATTAAGAGAAGACGCACAAGAAAAATTAGTTGCATTACTAGGTGAAAAAGCATATAGTAAATCAATAATCAACATTACTGAACTAGATAAGCTTTTAACAAAAGACGAAGTTAACTCATTAGTTT
>Ga0209277_10000068_pt1 | contig 50856 bp, 56 predicted proteins | sample JI81AbrownDNA_FD_187503 | JGI IMG/M metagenome (GOLD analysis project Ga0209277, IMG submission 187503) | Wastewater effluent complex algal communities from Wisconsin, to seasonally profile nutrient transformation and Carbon sequestration -... | ecosystem: Engineered > WWTP > Effluent > Algae... | reverse complement strand
ACTATCTTTAGATTCACCTACTGCTTATTGATACTGATATACCCACCCAACTTCCTAAAGGAAAATGACCATGTCTAATAAACCTAGCCTACGCATTATGATTGTAGGTTCTAACCTTACCTTAGCTCAATTGGAAAGTTTGCACAATGCTGTTGTGGATAGCGCATTGATTGATGGTGTTGTAGAGGCCGATGCCATCGCTGTAGAATCGCACGTAGATATTACCCAAGTGACCGATGGCTATCATTCGTTTGATGAGATATATCAACATCGCCATGCGCTGTTTATTGCATTATGTTGCGAGTTGAAAATCAGTGGCACCAATGTGTGGTACTCACACTCACACCACGATGGTAGCGGTTATCCCGGTTGGGTTCTGGTAGGCGCAGATCTACGCACTGGGCTGGATGTCAATGATGACGTTACACCGATTAGCTATCATCTGCCTGCAACCTACATCCCTCACTTAGACGCAGCTGGTGTGACATTTGTACCGCGTGCGCCACATTGGGATGGGCATACGAGCCACGATGTGATTGATCGTTTATTAGCTGCATATGGCGATAGTGCTACACGTATCGTTACCGCCGACGTAGAAGAATTACCCGATGGCGATACATGGCCAAACGATGATCAGTGTACAGTTATTTACAAAGATGCCAATAATCTTATTGTGGTTTCTGTAGATGGGGCCGATTGGGACCGTACGCACGGTGAGCGCAGTATGCAGGGTCATGTTTACATGTATGGCATGGAAACTAAACCACTCGACATGCTACTCTTTCAGCAAGGACCTATCCCACAATACGGTGTCAACGGCATAACTAATGAGGCGTTGTTGGCCACGTTAATTCACCGCACTGAACATTTGGATGCACAATTCCCATGTAATGAAAATGAAGTGGCGCTAGAGCACATGCGTGCCGCATTACGTGCATTTGAAGCACGTGCTACGCGTATGGCATCACAAGTCAAATAGTTGTAACACGGTGGGCGCTTGAGTGTACCCACCACACATCTCGAGGGAACCATGAAACTATTATTGTCATTACCTGTTACATCGGATTGGTATTTAGCCATCGATTTACACACCTGAAGCATGTGTCATAAGCGATAGCCAGACGGTGTAGTCTGGCTATATGCCCGCTTTAATTTTATTGAGGAGCTGTATTACATGAGCTAACCTTATTCTGGAAACGCATAATGTCTAAATACATAAACCCGTACAGCTCAGCTGTAGACCTTTATAATGAAGTAGAACCCACGTCACCGTATCGCAAAGTTGCTGCATTGGCCATTGTTGCTATGCTAGGTTCACTAGAGCTATATTTGCTCAAGCTAATCAGCAAACAACACACCGTGGGTATGGATGTAAAGAAGGGATTGGGGCAAACGCTTCAACTCTTAAACAAAAACACCAACACGATATTGAGTCGTCTTTTATCGCTAGGTCTTATTGTGGAAATAACTGTAGATAGCGATAAGAAACGTCGCTTTGATTTAACACCCATGGGTCACACGGTAAACAACTGTAACGAGTCAGATTTAGATGCACATCTAAACTGGTACGTGGATTTCAAGAACGAAACAAAGGGGTCTTCGTAATGCAACAAAACAATGTAACGGAAACCGTATCTGTACTGTTACCATGTCCAGATTACGACACCTATGCACGTTCTACGGAACTACGCCACGAAGAGCGATTTGGTGCATCTTTACATGACGCAGTTCGATTGCTGATGCGGACAATGTGTTTAGATTTTACTAAAGCGGATTGTTACGATGAGTTGCTAGAAATAGCAATGGATACCTTAGAAGACCCAGCAACTAATCCTCAAGAGATATCGCCATTCTTGCATCGCATGAATCGCATAGCTGCTAAAGCATTTGTCAGTGAGATATTGACAGCTGCAGAGATTTACATGGCACGTTCCATGTTAAATCTGCAAAAGGGTGATATGGGTAACATGCTAGATGTATCGGCATTCCATCGCCTAAACCAAGAAACATACCGTGTAGATTTTACACGTTCCGTAGAAACAGTACATGATAACCCAGATACAGGAGATGCCGCGCCATGTCCGTCAGAAAGAAACGATCTGGACGACCTAGAGGAGAGCCACGGGTTCGTCCTTATGCGGAGTTCACAGTCGACTCGGTCGACATTGTTGAACAACGTGTGCCGTCCATAGCGTGGTTTAATGGCTGCGCTACCATGACAACTAAACCGCGGTGGTGGCGTTGCGTCGCCACCGTTTATGGCGAACTTGCAGACGGCCGAATAGCTGTAGCGCAAATCGCCATGGATAGTGATGAAAAAGCACTGATATCCGAGGTGATCGAGAGTATCAATGCCCGCGTGGATGTTGCCATGGCCGATGCAAAAATAGTGGTGTTTATTCGCGCTGAATGCCGCTGTATTATCTTGGAACAAAAACCCATACCCAAAAGTTCTAAAGGAGAACAACCATGTCTTTAACAACACAACCTACCCTGCCGTTTGCTGGCTACATGACATTGCTGTCTATGCTGATCGATACGACCATTCGACAAAATGCTCGCAGTGACCGCACAGGTACAGGTACGGCGTCTATGTTTGGCGATCAATTAACATTTGATTTAAATACAGCATTTCCATTATTACCATGGCGTCCCGTACATCTCGTCGATGTATTGCGTGAACTTGCATGGTTTTTAGAAGGCTCTATCGATGTCAACCGCTTAAAGGCATTGGGGTCTAATATTTGGAATCAGTGGGCATTGCCTACGGATCAAAAACATGACATGCCCATGTCCCCGTACGAGCGTGCTAGACATTACGCCGAAACATCGGGTAAATCCTTGGATTCAGTTATCCAAGAACTACAGGCATTAGGCGATATGGAAAACGGCCATAAGCATTTAGATACATTGAATGTGCCGCGGACATTGGAACACACGGTGGTGCAGGCAGGCAGTATCGGTCCGATGTATGGTGCACAGTGGCGTAAGTGGCGTTCCGTTACAATCGCACCACAAGGTAACATCCATCGTGAAGATTTCGATCAAGTTAAGAAACTGATACATGACTTGACTCATAATCCGTACTCACGTCGCCACATCATCAGCGCTTGGAACGTAGCGTATTTGCCTAGCGAAACTATGACGCCACATGACAACGTACGTGCTGGAAAAATGGCTATTGCACCGTGTCATCAAATGGTGCAGTTCTACGTAGTGGATTTATCGTTTGAACAACGGTTAGAGGTGTTCCACGCTAACCGCGTTGCATTGGAAGATGAAGGCATTCGGTTAATTGATGCCGCATACCTAGACAAACAAGGCGTGCCACTAAAAGGATTGTCTGCTAAAGTGCATATGCGTTCATGTGACATCATGTTGGGCGCACCGTACAACATCGCGTCGTATGCTACACTGGTACATTTACTGTGTGCTAAATTAGGCATGGCGCCACAAAAACTCATCATGTCTTTTGGCGACTTACATTTGTATAGCAACCATTTAGATGCTGCTATCGAAATGCATAATCGTTATACTGGCCACATGGAAAATCCGGATTACGCGTATAGCTTATCACCTAAGTTCTATGCACCTGAAGGATTTGATGTTACATCGTTCATGGGTAAAACAAATGAGTTTGGCGAGATTTTAGTAGAACAAGCAGATGTGGTAAAAGATAAGCTAGCTATGTTGGCCGGCGGTTTAACGGATTATAATCCTTATCCCAAACTGAAAGCTGCTATGCCTATCGCCGTCTAACAAACAGGATGTCTGTATTTTATGCAAAGGTAACTTTGCACATTAGGCAGCCATCCTGCTATTAGGGACGTGGACATTCTATTTGGCAAAAATAGTTCCACATCTCTTTTTTTTTTGTTAACCGGAGACAGGGTCGTGAAAATCATTGAACTCATCATGTCGGTTTTGATGCGATGGATACAGGTTAAGAACACACCGCCAGTAATCAATACTTCACGAACGCCGACACCTCCACCTATGCCTGATGTTGACGCAGGCGTGCCTACTTATCACATCAGCCTTTATTTAAAAGATGGCACTTCACAAACACGTGCGCGATTTAATGATCAATATTGCATACGTACAGATGGCCATGTTTATGTGAAAGATAAAGGAAAGTGGGTTTGTATGCCCGACGTCATTGGATTGTCATTTTACAAAAAAAACATATAGCGCCATATACCCACACCGCGGAGGTGTGGGTATATGCTGACTTAGTTTAAACCACCCAATGTACGACGTATCACACGGTCATGTGCTTGACGATCGTTCATGAGCGCAATTTTACCCCAACGTTCTTCACGGAATGTTTTATACATCTCGTTAGCTTCAGCGTAACTGTCAATGATACTACCAAAACGACCCAGTTCCGAACCTGAGAAAATGAATGCACGATCCATAGGGATTTGACATTTTACCCAGATATGTGCTTTAACTGCTAACTCAACCATCTCTGCAAATTTGGCATAACTGGTGGGTTGGATTTGGTTCATGTTGGAATCATTTTCCACCCAACAACGCAAATAGATGTTTACAGGTAATATCATGTTGTCTTGTACCAATATTACGTTTTCGCCAATTAACTGCACGTTAGCTGTAGAGATAATGGGAATGGGGGCAGCAGCATTAAACACACCTGTAACTGCTTCTAACAGCGCATTGCCTTGCATGGGCGCTACGGATGTATTACCGACATATGTGCCATCGCCAAATGAAACATCCATGGCGCGTACAATAGAACGTCCTTGAGTTTTGAATTTAGGAATGCGGTATACCCACATGAATAAATCAACTTGTTCCGACGGCACGTCTTTTAAAGACACCGTCATTAATTGACCGTACTTTAAATTACAGTCAGGCAATACGCGGTCTTCAATAACGTCTTCACGAATACGCGCGTCTAATGATACCGGCTGTGTGGCCTTGTGCCAGATAGACGATACAAATACTTTCTCTAATATTTCATACGGAATAGAGTACCGCAGTTGTTTTAATGCGTAGCCGATAGGATTCATAAAAACCTCTGATAAAAACATATGGCCGCGGCCATTGTATAGATAGATAAGAAACAATGCTTCTACAGATATACATTATTTAAATGACATAACACACATGAGGGATGTATGAAACACCAGCTTATATACGATGTTTCAACAGTTCGCAATGGGTTCACCAATCTATTCTTTAGTGAGCTAGAAGCTACTGAACGATTGACTATAGAATCCGTATTGTTGAAAGATTTCTTGTTGCATCGTCTACACATTATCTATTGCGTTCCTGTAATGAACGCAGCATTTATGTTTCAAAGCATAGATGGAGTAGTGGATACATTACAGCGACACACAAAACATCATAACTACCAAAGCATTATTCGTAAGTGTGAGTTGTTAGATACTGCCATTCGTAAAACAATGAAACCTAATGTAGCAGTATTTTCAGGTACGCAAATCACGGGTGGCGCAATAATTAACGACTGCTTTATTTTGGAGCTAAACAAATGACCACGGCTACTTGCGATTTATCCAACATTGCCACAATGTTTTTGATGAAACATAATTGTTTTGCAGACAAGTACGCAGTCGCCAAAATTACAGCAATGGAAGCTACTACATTAACGTATCACATGTTTGAAGATTCTGTTAATACATTAATGCTTTGGCTTAACGACACAACATTTTTTCATAGCCGACTATCGTTGATTTATGATTGGTACGCAGGTGGTGAAAAGTCTAGAGTATCGGATGAACAGGGTGAGGAGATGACCGCTGAGGAGTGGACTGCAAATGTACGCTCTGCACGAATGTCAGATGACTATTACGTTACTGTGTACGACCCTATTTGGTTACGGATAACACAGATGATTGAACAACACATTCCCGGTGAAACATACACCATGTGGACTGTGGGTAGAGCAGGTGATTTTGCTATACTTATCAGCGGTGATGACTATCGGTTAGTACAGTGGCATTCGTTAATTAGTACAAAAAAAATAGCGGCGCCATCACGTAAGCGCCAGTGGAGAACCGTACGAAATGGCTGATATATATTTGAACTATGAAGATGACGATATCTACTGTACACCCGGCCAACGGATACAGTGGATATTTCCAGTGATAGAATGTCGAGCTACACGTAATCTGCGCGACATCGTTAATACGTTTCGCCAAGAAAGAATTACGTTTACATTACTGTTGGGGGATTTTATAGCATCATTGTTAATGACCGAGTGGGATTGTTTTTATGACGATAGAACGGGCGAACAAAAAGCACATCCTGAAGACCGCATGAGCGCTGTTCTGGTAGATGTGCTAAGCGATGGCATGTATAATCACGTTGTACACGAGCTCGGCATGGACGGCGATGATGATGATGATGATGATGTATTAGACACTCACATCCAATCATACACAGAAGCGCTTTACCATGAGATGGATGCCATACACAGCCAGTTGTTGGCTGTGTATGTGCCCTATGTACGGAAGTATTTAGACCGTGCAGATGCCATGCGCGTTAGTAAAATAACGGGCATTGATATAGTTGGAGACGCATTGTTTGTAATAGGAGTGCTAAGATGAAAGTGTTTGTAGACATCCAACGATTTACGGACGGGCTGACCATGTTGTTACGTAGACATGTCAGTGTAGCGGTCGCTAATGTAACATGCATTTCTTCGTACATCACACCCATTGTAGACATGATTGTAAAATCTGAAAACAACCCAGTGCATGAATTGTGTGATATGTTAGACGATACTTTTATCCCTGATGATGTAGCATCTAAGTTTGCTGTGCGTGAAGTAGCGCGACTAGAAGATCAATTGAAAGAAGCCATTAGGTATTATCGACACAACCGTGGGTGTGTCGTTTATGCCCATGTTGTTTCCGATGCCCACTGCGTAGTAGAGATAGATGATTTACATTCACGACTTACTGCTCCTCCACGTCTTACAGATGAGGAAAGATATTTGAATGAACTTAAATTAGTGGTGCGTGATGGTGGGTATGTACCAGAGCGATTACGGAGGTTATTATAGTGCGTGTCATTGTTCCACTGGATAGATTAGAGTCCTACCTGTCCAGTTATGATGTTGAGCTATTGGTTCGCTACGGCATTCCGCTACATGCAATTATAGCGGAGTGTATCCGTGTGGCATTGGAGCAGAGTTTTGAGCGTGAGATACCTATGTCCAAAGAAATATTCATAGACGAACTTACATTCAATAACCGCATGTCTGCATTACGTTTAACAGATGACCGTGGAGTAGCGCCATCTATAGAAGATAAAATAACGCACTGTGGTGATGTAATGTATATTGTCTATAAACAATTGTTCCACTACATTAACCGCATTGCCGAAAAACTATTTGCCGAAGTAGGTATAGAGTATCGTGTGGATGTTTTGAAGCATTACATCTTACCCGATGGTGGATTGTTTATGGACTTAGATATTGAGTATCTTCCATTTAAAGTAAAAAGCGGGGTGACGAAATATGCCAAGACGACAACTAATCTTACCTACGGCGGACATCGTCGGGGTATATGAACGAAAGATAGCTATGGTTTCCAACGTGTTGTTAAGCGATACATTGAAGCCCTATGAGCCCTTGTATACAGCAATGCAATACTTGGAGTACGATGATAAAAACGCTATTGTCGAATATGCAGATAAGTTATTTGATCGTGCGCTGGACATTACAGATGACCGCGTAACGGCAAGTATCTTTGCACAAACCGCATACGACTTTGGAAACAAATACCACGGTGTCTTAACAAAGTTAGACCTATATGAACCACCACCAGATAATCAAAATAAGAGATTCTTTCCTTATTACTTTGGTGGGTGTTTAGGCGGTGACATTATTGTTAGACCCTACCAATGAGGTGACACATGCAACACTGCTACATTCTGCCTATAACGGCAGATAGTCTATTAGAAACAATACAGCGGTGTCATTATCTAGATACATTGGTTGATGATCGACAACTCATTGAAGTGGCCAGTTATGTGCTAAACATAATTGGCACGGAGGAAGAGACTGACTTCGAAGATGAAATCATTCAGGCGGCAGGTAAGTTCTATAATGAGTCTGTAGATTTGCTTATGCGTAAGCGCGACCTATCGCAGTGTTATATGAGTTACATTGTGGTCGATCGCTACGGCACAGTGTTTGTTACATTATCTAAAAAGGTGATATCATGCCCGCAACGATTACATCGGACAACATAGGTCAGTCTGTTCAGTTCTCAGTTTACCCTGTTGGGTTTTTGGGTAACAATTTTAAGAATGCTAAAATCCTAGCAGTATTTGATGCAGAAACAGCCAGTGCATTTATTGATGTGGTTGCGATGCATGCTAACGTATATCCGTCACTACCATCAGGTTATGCATTGCCCGGTAAACAAAACACGTACAATTATGTACGACTACGTTTGCAGGATGGCCAGTTTACTGTATTGGGTATCCCGTGGATTGATATGTCTACATTTGAAGTGATTGAGTTACTGAAGTGCAATTTGGTTGTAAACGATATTTTGCCATCGCAAGTACAGCGTTTACGCAATGCATTGATCTCCAATGGCTTTACAAACTTCGAGTTAGAGCAAGTTGCATTAAGTTAGATTTATATATGTGAAAGTACCTCTGCTTTCACATGCAGGACTGGGTGCGCACCCGGCGATATAGACATGTTCCTTTCCTCCTTGGGTGACATGTCAACGCGATATGCCCGTGCGCACCCTCCCATGTTGGGTGGGCGATTGGACTACCATGCCGACGGGCATGGTAGTCTTTTATGCCGATCTTTTTTTTGAACGATTTGGCTGTAGTATGACACACTGAGGAAACTGACATGAAAGTAAACAATCCATTCGTGGGACACGTAGATACATACGTCCGAGATATTGACCCACTGGAAGCATCACTACAACAAGCAGCCATGTATTTATCACGCACACGTGATCGCCCATACGACGCATGTTTAGCATTTGTTAGAAAAACAGTCGGTGCATCAGGTGCACGTCCTGTAAATGATCCTACGGTATACTTTCTATCCCGCCAACAAAACGGTGACCGCGTAAAGAAAACATCTACGTTTTCAGAATATTTAAAATTCGTTATTAGCCACAAGTTAGTTATGGTTCCTACGATGACAGTGTACTTCAACCCACACCAACGTCGTTCTTATTTGGCCGAATACATTGAATTGAACGTGGCATTACGTGACCATCATAAACACTTGATGTTTGATGCCAAAGAACGTGGCAATACTGCTGTGGCACAGTTTGAGGATAACAACCAGACCACTACTAAATACAAGAACAACTCGTTGTCAGGCGCGCAGCTATCTCCATTTACACCACTGTTTAATAAGTCAGGTCACTCTACATTGACGTCTACATGCCGTACTACGACGTCCTATGCTAATGCTAACAATGAATGGTTCTTAACGGGTAATCGACATTATTGGCATCCTAACACGGTCATGGCACACATCACGACTATGTTGATGTACACTGACTTTAAAATGGTGCAAGATGCGGTAGATACATTCAACCTACACATCCCTACTGTAAACCAAGTTATGGATGTAGTACGGTGGTCATCACGGTTCTATTGGAACGGCCGTGGCTATTACAATGACATTGAACAGTACGTCAGCACGTTAAGTGATATAGAGCGATGTGCGTTTGTTTACATTGGCGACATGCATCACTTGGCTATCTACAATGAAGACTTCATGCGTTGCTTCTTTACGGACATGTCACGTCGTTCTTCTGTAGAATCCTCATCACCTAAAGAACATGTATCGTTAGTAGATGAAGATGTTGTAGGGTTAGCCACTCTGTTGTGCGCTTCCGATATGCGTGGCAGAAAGCTCAAAACAGTTATTGAAGAAAAGGATACTCACACGTACGGCGTAGTGGCTAGCACATGTAATCACATTCGTTTGACGTTAGAGAAGTATCGTTTACTTATAGAAGGTCTGTGGCGTCCTGCGGTGTTACCACCATCGATTGCCTATTTGCCAGCTATTAAACGTCGTTGCGTCATTGCGTCCGATACTGACTCTACCATTTTCACAACACAACGCTGGACAATGTGGTTTACAGATGGCGAGTTATTTACACCGAAGTGTTACGATATTGGATACACTACAACGTATTTGACTAACCAGATGATTAAACACAAACTCGCACAAATGTCGTCTAACATCGGTATGGTTAAAGAACATCTGTTTAAGACAGAAATGAAGAATGAATTCTATTTCCCTATCTTCTCGTTGACCAACATGGCTAAACATTACTTTGCCTATCGGTCAGCACAAGAAGGATTGATACTGAAGAAACTAGAGTCCGAGATTAAAGGTGTGAACTTACGTGACTCTACCGTGTCGGTAGAAATCATGGGTGGGGCTAAGACGTACATGCATGCTTTGATGGATGGCGTAATGGCCGAGGGCACTGTAACGCTAGCTAGCTTACACGAACCTATCGTGGCATTTGAGAAGAAGATCAGTGATGATTTAAACATCAGCGGGTTTAACTACTTGAAAGCCGTACAGGTCAAAGACTTAGAGTCGTACATCCAAAAAGAAGAAGCGCCTAACATCCAACACCACAAGTTTTGGAATGAAGTCTTTGCACCTAAATACGGTGAAGCACCTGTGCCTCCGTACGATGCCGTGCGTATCTCTGTGGACTTGCCTAACAAACGTTCATTACAGATGTGGATTGATAGCATTCAGGATATCGAATTAGCTATACGTCTGCGTGATTGGATACAGGCCAATGGTAAGAACTATTTGACCACTATGGTTTTACCCGTGTCCAATCTAGAAGTTTCGGGTATGCCACCTGAAATAGCTTCGGTGGTACATGAACGCAAAATCTTATCTACCACAATGAATGCGTTTTACATTGTGCTAGAATCCGCAGGTATCCACATGCGTAATAAACACTTTACCAAATTGGTATCTGATTCGTATATAAAAGACGTAACAGCGGCATAGTGGCAGCCTTGCGACTGCCACAGTGGGTTACATAAAAGCCAAGATTTCTTTATCGATGTATAGTGACAATTCGGTAAAGAATCCGGCAGGTATAATGTTTCGAAGTCCTTTATCGTCTAAGATGGCAGTTATCTGTCGTCTTAGACGATTGAGGTGCATGCGATTACTGGATGTCGCACCCATTTGTTTAGATACTTGTACTAACAATCGGATAATGGAAATTCTAGCCATTATCAACCCCCACTTAAACTGTCGTGTAGGAGCGCCATGTGGTGCACGCATTAATGTATTTAACGAATGTGAAGTTACCAATGTAATACCTTCGACCATGTGATCAAACGACATTGGTCGACGTACCAGTAAATCCACTTCCTTATCCAATACGTCATCTAGGCGGTCAGTAACATCCAGTACGTTAAATGGATGCGCACGTATAAACGATTCTTTATCATTGCCGAAGTAGGTAGCGCATAAACGATTTACAATGCACCAATCTAAATGGCTGTACATCATGTTGGTAATGGGGTACATCGAAACAAAGTGATGTGTGCGATTAGAGATACCTGATTCGCCCATCATGCGTTCTTCTTCTGACCACATTTTGTATTGTAACGCCAACATGGGAATGTTTATAGAAATCACCACATAACCAGTTTCATCTGTTCGATATTTGCCGTTAAGTCGTTGGATTGATAAATCTGTGAATGGATGGTTCAATACACGCACTGGCCGTAGTTGACGCCAGTTAGCCGCCGCATGAGTAACATCAAATGCACGTTCATCGGATATAATGATTTCAGGTATCTCTAAATTGTAGAATGTACCTTTCTCATGGATAACGCCGTACGATGTAGGTGAACAAAACTTAAAGTGAGCACATGTACGAGATAAACTCTCCGATATAGCGTCCACGTATTCCTTAGGTGATCGATCCATGGAGGTAATCATCGATAATAGTAATTTGACTAACACATGTTCGTTAGGTACGAATGTTTTATGGGAGGTGTAATAGTCAGCAATGTCTTTTAGGTTTTGCACACATAACTTTTTTATGTTTTCAAAGTTAGGTGGTGTGATAGTGCCACGTTCCACGGTGCTATCCATGGTAAATAAGTCATAAGGCATGATGCGGTCCACCGTTAGTGATAAAGTGTATCACAGAATAGAATTGAAGAAATATTGAGATGTACATTATTTAAGTGACTTAGCTATTGGATTAGTAAAGTCATCCCTATTTCGACTGGAGTATAACAATGAATCCCTTCGTATTGAATAAAATGCATGGCGCATTTGTTCCAGATAGATTAACCGATATTGCAGCCACTACACCTGCAGTCAGTCCAGAGCCCACAGTGCAGCCACAACACACGCACACTCAAAGCTTTCCTAAGTACATTGGTCTTACCTCGTATCATTTTGATGTAGCACATCGTGGTGATATAGCCATGTTAATGGAGGATGACTGTGGTGTTCGGGTAATATGCGATGTAGTTGTAGAAGATGACTGTCGTGGCGTGGATATGTTATCCCATGTTTTTGGATTTGCGGTAATGCCTAAAATGGCAGTGTTTATAGAACACGATGGCCGCAACACAGCCAGTGTTATGGACATGTTACATCGTCTATATCGCTTTGAAGATACGTTGATTTTTGTAGTGGTTACACACACCGACAATAATGCTGCCATGGAATTGGTAGCTGCATTAATGTTGGACAACGTAGAACCATTCCGTCGGACTTATGGCCGTAATAGCACTATTTACTATAATCCCACAATGATAGCACACATAACAGAACATGAACAAGGGTGGCACGATTTGGTGCCTCTTACTGAAGGAAGAGATAAACCAGCTGTAGGCGCGGACATTGACTCGAATATACGGCAGTTAAATGCTTCCGCTAAACACTTCATGTCACAGGCAGACATGGCGCGATATCTTGATGACATTCCAGATAAAGATTACGAACCATCGTGTGTAACTGTTGATTATCGCGGTAGTTTAGACAGATATCCTACGTTAGACCGCGCTGTGCAGCACATCCAAATCACACCTATCGTAGACACGGAGTATTATCGCCATCTTCGGCAAAACATGGGACTCCCAACAAAACCAACGACTGAGTCACATGCATTACGCATTAGTGAATTATCGGACCACCTGCATCCATCCGGTGTCGGAAATAACCGCGTTACTATGGCAGTTAATTACGTAAACCACCAACGCATTAAACAACGTGTTGACGTTGGCGAGCTAGTGGTGCGCCACAGCTTACGTACCATGGATTTAGCACTCCCCAATGTGTATAAATCAACTAAATAGTTACGCACTACTCAAACATCTGTGCTCAAGCGAGCACAGACTTTTATGCTAAAGGAGCATTACCGTGGAAAATGAAACTCAAGTGGATATTTCTTTTGTTGACGCAGCTAAAGAAATCTGGGCGTCTGTGCATCCAGACGAACCGTACGATGATGATGCCATTGCGCAGATGGCCGAGAACTTAGAAGCGGTATATCCACAGTGTACTGTGGAAATGCCTATTGTAGAGTTTGGCAAATTAACAGACAACGCACGTGCTTTGTTTGTAACACCACTGTCCACAGACAATCCACTGCAAACATTTACAGTGTTCTATCCTGATGTAGGTCGATTCATGTTTGTACACACGGAGTCTGGCATGCCTGTGGAGATGTCATCAGCCGAGTGCTTAAGCATCCCTACGCAGTATTTGACTGCTGTCATCGGCGCTGAGCAAATGTTATTTGTGGAAGGTGCGCTGACAGGCAATATTGAACCCAACGATCCTGTAGCTGAACAAATGCGTCTCATGGTGGAAGCGCAACGTGAACAAGCTACACATGACGACGAGCTCAAGCATATTGCATTAAACACGGAACCAGCGTTACATGGTAGCCACATGCCGGGTGAAGCAGGTGTGGATAATCCGCCTGATGATTATATTTCGTTTGAGCAGTATTTAGAAGTTATGCGTAAAATGCATAGCTACGAACAAATGCCTAGCGATCATCGTGTGCAGTTTGACCATGCGTGTGCTTATCGTTGGCGTGACATTAAAGCATTGAAACTTATCTTAGCATCTGTGGAAGGTAATGATGGCACCAGTGCTTTAGGTCGTTACAATGCTGAGCTTGTACGGCTGTCCATGGTAAACGATCAAACGTATTTAGAACTAACGCATTTACGTAACATGATGCGTGAAGAAGCTAAAGTGTTCCGCGAGCTAGCTAAAAGCCAAGCTAAGAAAAACAAACTTGCAGCACAGTCCATGGGCGTGTTTGCAGACCGTATTGATAACTGCCTAGAGTTGTTAGGTCCGTTACCCGATGATGCCGTGGATATGTTAACACGGCTAAACAAAATACTTGATTTGAAAACAGAGGAGGCTGCTAAGAACTTAAATGGAGTCATCATTTTATCCACGGAAGTCGAACGTCTGCGTAATGTGTTACAACAAGAAGCAGACTATTGTTACAATCATGCCAATGCTTTAGCGGAATCAGATCCAGAACGTGCAGCACGTCACCGCGAGCGCGGTAATCGTTTAGCGTTACAATTGAATCCACCTGTACCCGTGCCAGAATCAGAAGAGTCTTTAGCTGAAGACATCCCTGTTTCAGGCGCAGACATTGATGATGTAATTGCCACAAACGAGTAATGGAATACTGTACGAGATAATATGTAGACGAAAGTCCGCGTGCTAGTCGTATGACTAGCACTAACCCACCCACTATACGCCGATTCATCACATCCAACAAAAAGTCGGTTGTATATTATCCTAATGGAGCACTAGCTAAGCTCCATTTAAATACATGCATGATATATTCCAAGGAGAATAAAATGGCCGTTAACAAGCCAACTTCACGTCAATCGCGTCAACCGCAAGACACTCAAGCTACACAAGACAATCGTGTAGACGACCAACAACAAGAGGAAGAACGTGGTAGTCGTTTCCAACGCCGCACACGTTTTGACCCACGTCCTATCGTGTCGCGTCACGGTAACACAGGCGATGTGGCTGTCATTGCGGAATACTTCCGTAAGCAAATCGAATCTGTAAAAGACTTAGATGGCGATGAAGTAATTGTTTTAGACCACAAAGTCAGTGGCGGTATTTTGAGCTGCATTTTGATGTGTCGTAGCGAAAAGATTGGCAATAACAAAACTGCAGTAACAGTCCATACGTACATCATGGAATGTAGCGGTGGCCGTTTACCGAAACAAATTTCCAGAAGCAACAGCGACCGTGGTTTCGGTGGCCGTCAGTTAGAAATCGATGGTGTTGCGGGCGATGTTGCAACCAAGAAAATGCGTGAAGAACGCGTCATGTCTGTAGTGCGTAGTCATTACGGTAGTGCAGCGGATATCTATCCTGCCGGTGTATCTGTAGTGCCACGTGAATTGGCATCTACAGATGAAAAACAACTGTATCAAGTGTTCGTAGACGGCATCGAAGCTGTTCACCGTACAATGGATATGGTTACTGGCGAAGTGGAGCCGTTCAACTTACAAGACGTACCTTCCGATATGTACGTACGTGCACAGGTTGACATCAATCCACCTCCGTTGTTTGACAGCACAAGCATGCCAATCCGTAGCGATATCGCGATCGCTATCTCGGCTATCAACCGTAACAACAATGAAGAAAATCGTTATGATGCCAGCGAAATCCCACTGGTTATTGCCGATGCATTTATTGATGTGTTGTACGCCAAAGCTGACCAGTACCAAAATCCCAATCAACGTACGCCACAAACGTACTACGCTAACGCAGTCATCACACGTATCGGTAACCCCGATGGTGCAATGATGTTAGAGTATTTGGGTTTGGGTATCCATGCAATGTCCTTGTTGAATGCTGATATGGGTTGGGTGCGTGTGTTCCGTCAGAAAGTGGCACGCGAAAACTCATGGCGCGATATTGGTGCCGTAGGTTGGGAAGCACCACACTTGGATATGGATGACGATAATCCACGTGCTAAACCAGAGCCACATCAAATCGACATCACATCGCACAACTTCTCGGAAAGCCGTTGGTTCCAGTTGATGGGTGATGCATTCCATCCCGGTTTGATTATTTCAATCGACATTGGCGAAACTACAGGCGATAGCTGGTTAAATGGCGTATTGATTGATGCAGCCGAAGGCAACGATACAGCGTATCAAGATGTTATTGATGCGTTTGATAACTTGACTTCTAATGGTTTCAGCAAGCACTTCCCTGTAGGTGAAGAGTTGTTCTCTACTGACAACAACCGTATTGCCAAAGGTTATTGGACATCAGGTGACGAGAAGCGTTCATTGGACGATTTGGATTACTTGGCTGCACTCAATATCTGGGGCAGCACTGACATGACTGCTGTAGCAGACTGGGAACGTACGTACAGCGAGAAAGGCGGTTCATTGCAATCTCGTATCGAACGTCGTTTACGTATGCAACGCCATGTCTTTGAAGCAGAAGGCAAAATGGAAGTGAAAGGCTGGGCTTATCGTTTGACTGTCAATCCCGAAGTCGTAAAAGCGTTAGACAAAGCCATTCGCGCAACAGGTGTGCCAATTGACTTGAACGATGTAGGCGATAACTACGGTGGCTTTAGCCGTCGCAGCTCTTCTTCATTGTCACGTTACGTTGTTGACCCACGTGATGTACGTCCTAATTATGGTCGCAGTCGTCGTGACCGTGATGATGATGATGGCGATCAACGTGGCCGTAGCAATTCTCGTGGTTGGTCATATCGTCGGTAATGTGTAATGATGGCAGAGTGGGTTTCCACTCTGCCTCTATACCCACATTTTTCTTTTTGTTGGAGTTTACATGTCTGTATATTTAGAAGTAGTAGATCACGACGCCAGATTTGCTAAGTTAACAAAAGAACCTTTAATTGCCAATTACATTGATATTGCAACAGAAGAGGAGCGACGCAACCTAAAACAATTACTGTATACACGGCATGAAGGCGATAGTTTAAACGTAGTGCCACGATGTCGTTGCGAAACGTTGATAGGTACTGACAAAATTGGAATGCTTTGTTCTAACTGTGGGTCGATGGTTATATCCCAATTAGAACGTCCATTGGAATCTACCATTTGGTTAGAGACACCCAGAAAAACAGCAGCGTTAATCAACCCTGTAGCATGGACTGTGTTATCGAACACCATGACAACTTCTGGATTTAATATCTTGGAGTGGCTAGTCAACACCAACTACGCACCGCCTGCTAATGTGCCTAAGAAACTAAGTCGTTTAGTAGACATGGGCATACCGCGTGGTCTAAATAATTTCGTCAAGGGGTTTGACGAAATAATGGAAGATGTGTTATCTGTACGTGGGCTAGTAAAACCCTATGGTCCAGATAAAGATGACTTACCGCAATGGATTCACCAAAATCGTAATAAACTGTTTTGTGACCATTTGCCTATGCCGAGTGAGATGGGGTTTGTTATTGAAGCCACTAGCTCTTCTGTGTTTCTGGATAAAACCATTACATTAGCGCTAGATGCGTTTTGGACAATCGTGTCGATTGAAAAGGGCATGCGGCCATTGTCAGAACACTGGCGACAAGTAAAGACGGTGAAAGCTGTTTCTAAGTTAGCTAACTACTATTACGCGTTTACCAACAAAATGCTAGGTGGTAAGCCCGGCATGATTCGTAAACACATCATGGGTGGTAGCTCACACTTCTCGGCACGTGGCGTGATATCTTCGATATGGGAACCACATCGCTACGATCACATTCGTTTACCGTGGTCTATGGCATTGCAGTTGTTACGTGTGCATTTGATTAACAAACTCATTAAGCGTCGTTATAGTCCTGCAGAGATCGCAGCGCTGTTCCGTGATAGCGCAATGTGTTACAACCCTGTATTTGATGAACTATTTAATGAGCTGTTATCAGAATCATTATCTGGTGCATTACCTGCAACGATTGGCCGTAACCCTACACTGGCCAGAGGGTCAATCCAATACTTACCGATTGGACAAATAAAAACAGATCCTACAAACAACACTATTGAGATATCTAACTTGTGCCTGAAAGGTCCCAACGCTGATCGACTGCCCTCAATGGATAAATGAATAGCTACATATTACCTAATTGACATTAGTCTTGGAGGTTGTATGCGCTTTTATTTAAATCCTGTAGAATCGGATGAATATCCGGGGTTCTACCTTGTGCCAGACATTGAACGTCTGGTTGTTTCTAAACAAGGACATTTCATAGACATCTTTCTGAAATGCTGTTATATCCCAACTGTAGGCAGCTATTTTCCATACCCATGTATTCGTGTAATAGGTGATAAAAGTTATCTTTGTCATCGGTTAATAGCAAAGACATTTTTGTTAGTTCCCGGTGGAGAAGATGGGTATATGGTAAATCACCTTGATGGTGATAAACTAAATGTCCATTTAGATAATCTAGAATGGTGTACGCCAAGTGAAAATGCTAAGCATGCCTACATGTCAGGTTTACGCAATGACAACACACCAGTTGAAGTTATCGATCTTCGTGAAACAGATCCAGTGCCACTTGTGTACTACAGCATGCAGGAATGTGCCAGATCGTTTGGTAAAAATGCCGAAGTAGTTCACCGTTGGCTTAATGGATCGCAAAATGTACCGTTTTGCGATTATTACAATTTACGGTACCAAAATGGAGATTGGAAACCAATTACAAATGCTGACATAGGTGCAGTATTGAATGGTGCCCCAAAAACTATTGTTGGATATAATGGTGATGGCGTTGTGTATATTTTCGAAAGCTACGGATTAGCTGCAAGGCACGTCGGTTCATCTATCTACCATTTAAACAAGCACGCACTGTGCCGATCGACCGAACCAATTGGTGGATTTTTGTTTAGGTTTTTTGATGATTTTGATGGCGGCAGCGAAATGTTAGAAAACGCGGAAGTATTTAGATTACCTAAATCTATTCCACCAAAACGAACTCCAACGCCAATACGTGTAACAAACCAGTTAACTGGATGCGTAGAAGATTGGGATTCGACTGAACAGTTTTCAATAGCACACAACGTGAAGAAGAACACTCTACAGAAAGCAATGCTTAGAGATGCGAATGTTTGGAAACATTTCAAGATTGAGTATCGAGGTCCTCTCCTGCAGTAATGCACGAGTAGTCCCTTTTTAATTGCCAGAACGTGCTAAAGCTCATCGACCTGTACAGGTGTCGAAAGACAGAAATAATAGATGAGATATCCCATGTCGAGAGACTGAACGGGTGTTACAATGTACAACTTAGGCAGCGAAGCTATTTGTGCTCACAAGGCAAACAAATAGAACGTTCAACGACTGTCCCGTAGCGGGGAGTAGGCTAGCAAGTGCAGCCGAAGTGAAGGCATCCCACATTTTGACCACAAGTTAAAATAGGATGATGGCATAGTCTCAACGTCCAGAGAAAAACTGGAGCTAAGCAGGTCATGCTGCGGGTAGGATTAACGACCCTATTGAAGAAATTGTTCGATGGTGATGCAATGAATGTGATGTTAATGTTGGATGAATACTTAGCAAGCTACATGGAAAGACTAGCTCCGCATACTTCGGCATTGGATCTTAATGAGCCACGTCGTATATCGCGTAACTTGGCCTTACCTAATCCATTGGTTGCGACAGTTTCAAATTATTTGTATGGCGGCCATAACTAAGAGGACCAAGATGGCAACGTTTATGTCTGGTGGTATCGATGGGTATCGCGCAGTAACGTACGGAAAGTTACACCCGAACACTGTAAGTTTTATAGAACGTTCTGGCGAGCGGTTTAGTAAATCACTATCTACGTATGGGAGAGAATTAGAAGAGAACTCAAAGCGTCTGTACAAGCGATATGATGAGTCCAAAATTGTAAGACTTGTACGTGCAACACAACGTAAAATTAGTAACTGGCATAGACCTGAAGGAATCTCTACGTTATCTACAATAGCACAGTTCCAGCATGCAAGTGCGCAAATGCGGCGTATGGTAATGGCTAACCCCATTGTACGTTCTGCATATGGCAACCAAGCATGTGTGGGCTATGGCGATAAGTACATCGATCATGAACGGGGACGTATAGGTAATGATCATTACGATTATCGCCGTGCTACCGATTCCATGTGGGTGTCCGTGGGAGATCGTGATGTGTCTACGTCATGGAGTGAAGAAATTGATGAAGATGATTACAATCTAAGTTTTGAAGAACGTGCAGATATTCTGCAAACATGGGAAAATCTGGAGGCTATCTTCCAGAAAGGAATGGATGATCCAACCGATCCGTTTAACAGTTCACTTTAATGCAATGCATAGCTCAAGATGGTATGTTGCCATCTTGAGCTATGGAGTTTTGTATGTCTAGTCCTTACCCATCACTAACAGCCACTGGTTGGATAACTGACCCAGTTAAGCGGGCTGATGTATTGCTGTATGATTTTTTTGTTGCTAATTACTCACAGTCCATTATTTTTCGTGGACAGATAAAGTCACTTGCCTATTACATTCAACGTAATACCGATATGTTTGTTTTACGTGACACATTGCAAACCGCTATTACTTCTTTGTTAAATAGCTATTACGATGGTGCTGAAGTATCTGTTAAAATAACACCTGTTAAAAATGCATTGGGTGTTGTAGATAGTGATTCCAATATGGATATCCAGATATCGGCGATAGTAATTCAAGACGGCAAGCGGTATAGTTTAGGTAAGCTAATCAGCGTTGAAAATGCTTCCGTTAAAAAAGTTATTAATGTCTAACCTACCGAGGAAATTGCTATGGGCATACAGCCACTATTACACTTTACCATTGTAGTTCTCGATAAAGAACCTGTGGATAAAACACCTGATGATTTTCAAATTGTTGTGGCAGAAATCACGGACAAAGGTCCTGATGTACATTTGTTTCCCTATACACGCAAAGCTACAGCTACCTTTGACCATGAGTTATTAACGCAGATTGTATTGCGTCGTTTAGCCATGGCCAACAAACGTACCTTTGCTGTAGGTGATAAGTTCCATGTGCGTATTCGTTTTAATGAATCGCCTGCTGAATACACGCATCTGCCCTCTAAAGTTATCGAACGTAAATAGGTGATATCATGGGTAAGTCAATTGCAGAGATAAGCGAGGCGTTGTTTACAGACGGCAATCCTCAAGTACAGGAATCCGAATTTAAACACGTGTGGCTTCCGTTAATAGCTGGTTTGAGTGGTCCTGCTCCTATTGAACGTTGGATGCACATTGCTGGTTCTCCATTTGCAGAAGTGGATGTGTTTAACGGCAATGAGTTCTTGTTCACCGTGCCACCACTGTTGTCGTCAGATGAAAGTGTTACAGAACCACTGAAGAAGTTAAGTGTTAACGCAGCCCTAGATGTCATCCAATTGCATTACAACTATCACCCTAACATCGGGCGTTCTAAGATGGATGAAATGCTTATGTCAAAAATAGGCAAAGGTAGTGCAAAGCTGGATTACGCTGTTCGTTTGAATGCCATTTTTAAACGGTATGGCTTGCCTGAAATACCTATCCAAGGGGTTGTAAAAGATGTCGTCAACAACCAAGACACCGCAAGTCCAGCCATTACCAGCGCTGATTTCGAAGAGCTCTAATGTTCTCCGAGTGGCTGAGGCATCTGACATTCACATGGGACATGCCAACACACCTACGTCCCACACGGTGTCATGTCTATTACGCATGTTTCCAGACAACGAAACAACTGCTGCATTGGATATCATTTATTTGGCAGGCGATGTGTTTGATAGACAACTAAACATGTCTGACGATGATGGTTTCCATATCCACGGCTGGATTTGTTTGTTCTTAGCCATGTGTAAAAAGTACAACATCATTGTCCGTGTATTGGAAGGTACGCCGTTGCATGATTGGAAACAATCTAAATGGTTCGTAGAGATTAATGACAAGTATGGAATAGGTGCAGATGTTCGTCACGTAACCATGTTGTCTATAGAGCACATTGAAGCGCTAAACATCGATGTGTTGTATATCCCTGACGAATGGTCTAGTAGTTGTGCAGAAACCCAACGTCAGGTAGGTGTGTTATTAAAGCAGTACAATCTGACCCAAGTAGACTTTACGATTATGCATGGGGCATTCCCACACCAAATGCCACCGCATCTACATAACCGTTTAGATTTGCACGACAGCGCGTTCTATTTGTCTATTACACGGTACTTTGTATTTGTAGGACACATCCATCTGCGTAGCCAGTTCGATAGAATATTGGCAGCGGGTTCTACTAATCGTATTGCACATGGCGAAGAAGGTGAGAAAGGACATTATCGTGTCGCTGTCCGTACAAACGGATTACATGACATCGATTTCATTCCTAACACCAACGCTATGCCTTACATTACCGTAGACGCAGAAGGGTTGACTGTAGATGAAACCAAAGCATTGCTAAAGCCTGTACTGGCTCGCATGCACAACAAGCGTGGCGCAGTTCGCGTACTGTGCAACGCTGTAGATGCTGCTGTGTCTGTCACGGACATTTATAAGTCTACACACACGCACATCCTGTGGAAAGTAGAAGTCAAGAAACGTACTAACAAACAACGGGTACTGGTAGAGCCTGTTCGTAAAGATATTGATAAAATTGTTTTACATCGGGGGAATTTAATGGACATGTTGTTACAACGTGTCACTGCTAAAAACCCTGAGCTATTACAACGCTGTCAGCGATTACTCAATGATTCAGAGGTGCTAGATGGGTAAGTATACCTTGCGATTAGATGGACGCATGAAAGGGCAGTTTCCAGTGTCCATAGCGACGTCATTAGCATTGGAAGGCCTGTTTGGGATACATCCAGATTTGCCTGCTCCCAAAACGCCGCATTGGCTGCAGTACGATACGTTGTATGTAAATCTAAGAACCGTCTTCCGAAATTTACATTCACTATTTAATGCACAAGAAAACGAGGAGATGCAAGTCGAAGACTACACTCCGTTTATATTGGAGGAAATGACACTTATTGAAAACATTGTAAAGCAGCATACCGAGAACAAAATGACGGTTCGTTTCTATGCGTGCAGCTATGAAAACATAAAAGGACTTTACCCGTACGCCAAGTTCAAAGATGCTACCACCATAAAGCAAAAGTTTTATTCAGCTAAAGAAACAGGCACGATAAATGCATGTTTCACAAAGTTAGGTGGGAAGAAGAACAAAGTGTTGGAGATATTTGATACAACCATTATTTCCGATCACAGTAACGTGTTGTTGTTATCTAGCTATGCAATCGACCTATTGCACGTTAAGCCTGTAAAAGACTTAGCGCTATTAGAATCCCACACAGGTGTTATCAAAAAGAAGAAAGACTGGTATACCAAATTAAACAATGGTAAGACACTCGAAAGAATTCCTTTTGATAAAATGACCGTGCAGGCCTTTGGAGATAGCAGTGGTGTGTTTAAGCCATATCCACAGTCACATCGACAAAAACTGGTAGAGCTCGCGAACAAATATCATTGGTCACAAATCACCACTAAAGACAGAATCATCCAGTGCGTTACATTAGCACGTGAACCTTTCTTTGAAGCCGACATTCGTAAGTTGTACTAGATAAAAAATAACCAATCTAGTTAACTATGTAAACAGGAGAACGCCCATGTCTGATAATAACCGTACACAACGCGAGAAGACAATTCTCGATGACCCTAAACTCAAACTCAGTGCAGATAAGTTACCCGATGGTGAAGGTCGCCCAACTTTTTCATTATACGCTGCTGGCAATAACCCACGCATCGACGTATACACCAACGTCCCCAACGATAAAGACAATGGCAAAATCCGTGCCGAAATCGATATCGTTATTGCTATGGAAATTCTTGAGATTATTGAAGAATACGCCACTAGCGGTGAAGTGGGCTGTAAAGCCACATGGGAAAACAGTGGTAAAGGTTGGGATCGTGCAAACAATCGTCCGACCAAAGATGCTTTTGTTAAATCCAAAATTGTTGTAGGTAAAGATAAAGAAGGCCGTCTTTACATTGCATGTCTGTCACCCGACCCAGACCGTCCTAAAGTACGCTTCTACTTTGGCCAAAATCTTTTCCGTAAAATGTTTATCGGTGAAGAAAAGGCTACTGATGCACAATGTGGCAGCATCTCTGCACGTGCATGGGTAAAAGCTGTTCGTGCGTTATTGCCTACTGTATTAGCAACACAGTACGTACATCGTACAGCTCAATCCAATAACCAAAACGGCAGCTATGGTGGAGGCGGTGGCAACTACGGTGGTGGTGGTAACAATCGTCAACAAGGTGGACGTAGCCAACCAGCCCGTGAGATGGATGACGACTTGCCATTCTGATCTAGCCCTTAAATAGGCTTTAATGCGTAAAACAGATGTGGTAGCTTCGGCTACCACATATGCCCATTAAAAGACAGATATACATTATTTTTACGCTATATCACACGAGGGTTTCGTATGCTGCAATTTGAATTTATAGATAAGCGCAATGTACTATTACACAACACCACCAGTGGAGAGAAACTCCAATGGAACATTTCAGGATTTGATAATAGTAAAATTGAAACAGTGCAGGATTTGTACTTGGAGTTCAATGCTTATTTAAAGTGGTTAGGCAATGACAAACAAGCCGCGCTATGGGATATTTACGTAGAACTACATGAGGCCATTTCCAATATTGAAAATAGACAATTGTTAGAGGTAGAGTTAGTTGACCGCATCAATTTAATGTACGATATCATTTCTGTACCTGATGTAGAACACTGGCTAGCGATTCATGGCAATGTCAGCTATCCTGATGGGTTTCTAACCGAACACGATGCGGATGACCGTACACCTGATGGCACTTACTTGCGTAGTGACTATCGTTGGTTAGTGGCATTGGCGTTAGCATTACGTGCTATGGTCGTCGTGTGGGGCAGTTACTTATTTCTGGTACGTAAAACGATTGGTACGGATCACAAGGAATATATTGCTGGGCGGTTAATTGCACACTCTAGCATTATGGATTGTAAGCCCATGATGCGATTAGAGCGTTACATTAACTTCCGCATCAGTCGGGGTATTGACGATGCACCGCCAGTCATTGAGGGTTTAGGAACGGATGAGATTCCCAATTGGTTTTTGGCTAATGTGTTAATACGCCGAATGGCTATTGGGGAGTTGAATGCAACTAAGGAAGGAAGTTTGATATCTAACATCTTTGGATTTATTAATCCCAAGTTAGAAGGTATGGCTCGTGTGTTTGGTGCGGTACGTGAGAAGCATGCAGGTCCTGAAGAAGACGGTAGCGACAATGGAACATCTATTTTAGAAATGTTTCGTGCAAAGCAACAGTTGACAACAGGTGATGTAGCGACGTTAAACGTGTATGCTGAAAACATTCACAACCTAGCAGCGCACATCGATCCTACGATTGAAGAAAACCAAACGCTATTAGAGGATTGTTATCGGTACACCATCTGTCATATGGACATGATGTTGCATCGTACACAAGAGATATTGGTACAGTGGATTATTCACAATCCCATGTCAGCACGTGCAGTACCTGATTTACAACGTATCCCGTTGTTAAATGCAATTGCTGTATCACAGGCATTGCTAATACATTGGGGACTTGCAGATGTTGCAGCGGTGTTGATTGCCAGTGCATCGTACCGTACAGAAGACGACATGTTAAACAATGTCGTGCAAAACAAAATCCCCGCAGATACTGTCAGCGAAATTCTGCGGATATCCCCGTTCTATTGCGTGAAAGATGTTGGTAATCCTAAGAAATCCAATTATGCGTTATTGGCAATCCATGGGCTATCGAAAGATATACATGCTTTAAAATGGACACTTCGCTATCACCCAACTATTGTAGGACATATCCCTGAAGGAAGAATTGACGCAGGTGGCATTTATACATTGCCATGTAACATGGCGGAACAGTTAGCTAAACTAACGATTATTCTTGATAACCTAAGATAAGAGAGAGGACGTTTATGAACTACGGCGATGATCGATACGATCGTGACTATGATCGTGATTATGGTAATCGAGACACCAAAGAACCATTTGAAATAGAAGAGTTCAAAATGGTGGAAACTGGTACGTTTAATGACCAGTACATTCGTCCGTTTCGTTCTCACTTAAATGAGAACACTAAGGACATGTTTATTGAATTGACACGTGATGAATCACGTTTAGATTCCAAATCATTAGCGGGTTTAGCGTCACGCATCATTACACCTACAACCGAAGCGGGTCCTCAAATTGAGATTCGTAATGGTTGGGGTGAGCGTCGCTTTATGTTTCACATGCGTATCCGTATCGGTTCGCATTTGGCTGGCGGTGTGTATCAGTACATCACGGGTTATACCGACCATGCAGATACATCGTTTTCGGGTGAGTTAGATCCTGAGATGCGTTTGTATTTCAACAACAGTGTCATGGTAGATGTACGTGAACGTAATTCAGGTCGTGGCGGCGGACGTAATGTAGGGCGTGTTAAAGATGCATCCCACATCATCGTGCCTGTATCTACTATTGGTGAAGATCGTCGTAACGATCGTTACAACAACACGGAGCTCATGGCACCTAAGCACATCATGGGTGTGCTGATGACAGACTCCGCAGACTTGCCCACGACAGACATGCGTGCTGGTTTAACAACCAATAACGTAGAGAAAGTCAGTCGCTCACGTGGCGTAGCAACATCGTATTTGGCAGATGCTATCAACGGCATTAATAAAGCAAAACTAAAACTAGATGCGGAGGAACATTTTGAAAGCGAGTTTAGTGGCATTGTTACTGATCAACAACGTCTTTATAGTGAAGCATCCGCCCAACTGCGTGAAGCCAGTATCGCTAACGATCCGTTCATGTACTGGCTAGAAGACCGCACTAACTTTGTACATGACCGGTTTATCTCATATGGTGAATTGTGCCGTAAATTAGGGTATCTCGATGAGTTGTGTAACGTCTGGGCTATTGGTAGCGTACATCAAGAATCACGGGTGTCTGAACGTGGTGAGTCAGAGAATTGGAATACATCCCATATCGAGACTGTTGTAGCTACTGCGTTCTGTTACTCTGTACCTGCAATGATGATGGAGTTGATGTTAACACGTGCGGTAATTATTGCCACAAATGAAAACGTAGACTCACGCATCGCTGTAGACGTCAAGAACGTACATTCGTTTGCAGATGGTGTAGATTTATCACCTTACATCGAACGCCTCACAGATCGCATTGTAGACGAGTTGTTTGTTGACATGTCTCACAATGGCGATGTATCGCTGTGGGTTGAAATGGATGTTGACGTAGAGTACGGTACGTTTATTACAGTACACTACGATGGCGGTCCCGGCATTGAGTATAGCTTACCTACGTTTGCTGATGCACTGTATTCACCAATCGTGACGCACCGTCGTCAAAACTTAAATGAAATCGCCAGCCATGTTAGTTATTTGGCTGATCACATTGGATTAGAAAAGAAATCGGCACACAGTGGCCGTGGAGAAGGCAGAAATGACAACAGCCGCAGAAGTCGTCGACGTATATAGACGCGTACTAAAATCCTTGGACATCGTGGACACAGATGGCTTGCTATCTAAACAAGATATCCAAGGACAGTTAACACCTGTTACTATTGGCGGTAAACGTTTGGTGTTACCTACATCAGACATTTTGCGTCAGTCTAAGTGGAAGGAGTGGCAAGCATTCCATCCACTATGCGAAGATTCTGTTGCAGGCGAAAGTCCCGTGTTCAAGCGGTTGAAAATCTATATCGATATCCATCTAACGGCAACGGCTATTGCATTAACGTTGGCGTTGTTGGGTATTGCTGTAGACAAAGATCGCCATGGTACATTAGACCCACGTGCTATCGGTTTGTTACAACGTTTGGATAACATCAACGGCAAAGCTAAAGACGAGTTTGAAAAGATTCGTCGTGTGCTAGAAGCTACGGGTGATAAGAAGCTAATCCACTTACGTGTACAGCGTGGTGGAAAAGTCGGCGATACCACATATCGCCGTGCTACATTAGTGACTTATCCTATCTTGGGTGAGTTTGATCGCGACGATGATGTAGTGTTTGGTGTGAAACTAAGCTCTAAGAAAGTGAAGCGTGAGATTGCTAGTCTGTTCCGTTGGATATTAGACATCGATACAGACCCATTAAACCGTCACTCTAAAGGCAGCGATGCCAAACAAGCGCCGGGCTTACATTCATTGTTATTGGCATATGCCAGTGTGCAAGAACGTTTTGCATATCTGTTCGATGTATTCAAGAATGAATTGATTGCATTCAAAGACTTAGAGCCGTCGTTGGATTGGGTTGATGACATTACGGACATGACACACCTGTATAACAAGATTCCAGTGTTAGCAGGTAATGATCGTGAAGAAGCAGCAGATGAACCATTGACACGTGGTGAGCCTACACGTGTAGATGCTAACTCTGTAGTAGCCGTAGCGCCACGTCCCGGCCCCGGCGGATATAGTGCAAACATTGTTCGTTGGTCAGATCGTGATGATCCGCGTGTGCGTGAGGAAATGGCGGAGAACCGCAAATCAGCTGCTTCAACATCTAGTGAAGAAGAAGCTGAGTTCCAGCGTGCTAAGCAGCAATATGAAACACAGCAATATAGTCGTCGTGGTGGTTATGGTGCTCGCTCGGAGCGTGATGACCGTTGGGGTGGTCGTGGACGTGACGATCGTGACGATCGCTATGGTGGACGCGGTGGCCGTGATGATCGTTACAATGATCGCGATCGCGGTGGACGTGCTGATTGGGGCGGACGTGGACGCGGTGGTTCACGTCGCATCTAACAGATAAGACAGTGGGGGTAATACCCCACTGTTTTTTTTACACTATTCATCCACTCGATGTACTGTAGTTTGAATGGATTTGATTTGTTCTACTATAGCAGCATCAGGAACGATGATTGATAACATGCCTTTTGTATATTCCGATGGTGAAAACATCCCATTCATTCGCATGGTAATCCAATGTAAATGATAGGGTAGGTTTAATGACAGTAATAGTGAGTTAAAGTCGTATTCATGTCGATACGCTACATGTGGTTCGATAGGCACCACTGTAGAACGATTGTTACGCAATAAAAAAGGTATATGCATCTCCAAAGTCGTTCGCATTTCTTCTGTGTAGTACGTAAGTACACCATCGCCTTTAAGACGATCGTAGAGTGGAGTTACAGCCATAGCAAACCTCGGATTATAGTAAATTTCAATGACACATTATTATCTTGCCTTTCCACTTATAACAACAGGATAGCACCATGTCTGATCTTTCCGTCATGCGACAAATCACACGACGTATTGTTGAAAACGATTTAAATTCTAGATGGATGGGTGTCATAGGTTTAAACCCATACGCACCCTATACTAGCGCATCGCGATTGGCTATGTTCTGCAGCCAAATCGGACAAACGTTAGTCGTAAAAGGATCTACGGTTAAGCGCACCTTTACAGGTATGGAACGTGAGTACGGTAAAGACGTACACTCTATTCGCATGCCATGCAACGGTGTAATTCTCCGTGTCATTGAAAAGTATCCCAATCACAATGTACCCGGCAGTGCTATTGTCGGCGAAAATCCCGTAACAACAATTATTTATGAAAATGAGGACAGTCCTACTCGTGAAATCGGATGTATACATATCCCACGCCATCATTGCTTGCACCAGCACTATGGTTTCAATTACGTCAAGACGCCAGACTTCTATCGTGCACGTCACAAGAACGCGCGCTTAGATAAAGGCACTGTATTAGCAACATCACCATCTATTACTGCAAATGGAGATTACAAGTTCGGATTAGAAGCACAGGTTGCCTACATGTCTGTGCCGGGTGTGAATGAGGACGGATTTATTGTTTCAGAATCTTTCTGTCAACGCACTATGACTAAAGGCTACGGCAAACGTGTATTGACTTTCGGTCGTACCATGATGCCATTGAATTTACACGGTACAGATGATAACTATAAGTTTATCCCTGACATCGGTGAACGCGTAGGTGCCAATGGTTTGTTGTTCGCAACACGTGCGTATGATGAAACATTAGCGCCTGTCATGATGACTTCTAAATCATTACGTAAAACAGATTACTTTGACAAACCGATTCATGCGGTTCCACATGCTAAAGTAATTGACGTAGTGGTGTTGAAAGGCAATCGTGAAAAGGTAATCCTACCGCACGGAATGGAGAAGCAAGCACGGTATTACCACGAACGTAGCATGTACTACTATCGTGAGCTGTACGACCTATACCGCGAGCTAGAGCGTCGCCATGGCAATACGTTACACATTGAGCCACAGTTACACCGACTGTTGGTGAAAACTGAATCGTTACTGTTCTTACAAACCAAAAGCCATGTTACACCTGTTATCAATAAACAATCCATGGATGAATGGGTTGTAGAGATTACATTCGAATATGACGTCGTGCCCGGTAAAGGATTTAAAATTGCGGACATGTTTGGTGGTAAGGGTATTATTGTTGCGGTGTGGCCAGACAAAGACATGCCGTTAGATGCCATGGGTAATCGTGCAGAGATTATCATGGATGGTGACTCTACATGTAAACGCATGAACGTAGGTCGTATGTACGAACACTACATTGAAGCATCTGCTCGTGAAACATCTACACGTATTCGCCATGCTATTCAAGATGGCGTATCGTTGGATGAAACATGGGACTACTTGTTAGGGTTCTATGAAATCGTATCACCACCGCATTACAAGAATGTGTTGGATGTAGTACGCAGTCCAGACCAAATACGTAAGCATGTAGATGACGTAGCCAAGAATGGCATTTATCGTTATCAACCCACAGACAATCCCGTGAAGTACAACGAGGTCATTCGTGACTTAGCTAAGTATTATCCTGCATGTCGTGGACCTGTAACGTACACAGCACCCAGTGGTCGCGTAGTCACTACAAAGTCCCGTGTGTTGATTGGCGGTAAGTACATTTTACTGCTAGAGAAAACAGGACATGATTGGTCTGGCGTAAGTTCAGCCAAGCTACAACATTTCGGCATTCCAGCACGGTTATCGACAGATGACAAATACAGTTCTGCAGGTCGTCATCAACCTGTACGGACAATGGGTGAATCTGAAATGCGTCTGTTAGCAGCCGTATGCGGCGGGGACATTTGTGCGGAGTTATTAGACCGTAACAACAACCCTGCCGTACACAGAAACATTTGTGAAAACATATTGCGTGCACCACAACCATCTAACATTGACAATGTCGTTAATCGCGACATATTGCCACGTGGACAAGGTCGTGTTGTGACATTTGTGAATCACGTATTGGAATGTGGCGGTATTCGATTTAAGCGTATCGCGAACAAAGATAAATGGGGGAATGCAGTCCTAGACGATGCAACTGAAGGTGTTCGATTTAAACGCAATAAACAATGATAAGTTTGGAGAAGCAGTCCGATGAAAACTTACAAAGCACGTGATTTGCTAGAGTACAGTGAAGACGACATGTGGGCTATTGATAATGGTCCCATTGAGTTGATATTTGATTTAGGCATTGTAATACAAACCACGGGTCGTGAAACAATCATCTCCAGCTACGGCTGGGATGTACACCGACAGTATCCGCATACACCACTGCTGCCGCGTCACCACATCCACGGTACGCGGTTCTCTTCTGACTCTTACTTAAACATCATGTCACATGCCGTATGGAATTGTAAAGATGTGTACGTGGGTGAGGTAGATTTAGATGATGAGCAGTTATGTCAATGGATGGATTTGGTTACTGCACAAACGCATGGCGAGCTAACACCTGTGGACATGGATGACATGTCTAAATTAGCATACGACATTGCTAACCAGTGTTACAACTCATTATCCATACGACTGGAAGAATATCCCACCAGTATGGATGCATTGGATTGGGTGGAGGTTCTAGACCACCCACCTATTGCAGAGTTCCGTGAGAAGATGTACGCGTCAGGTGGCTTAGGGTTTTATAATCCTGATGCGTTTAATGAGTTAGTTAAGAAGGAGTTATCTCAAGCACCGGCGCTGTCGTTGAATGGCGTAGCTACAGTGTATCGTGGTAAACAAGCATCACCCAATCAGGTGGCGCAATGTGGTGGCTCACGTGGCCGTGCAATGGACATTACGTCAGATATTTTCCGTGAACCTATTCTCGGTGGTTTTGCTACTGGAATGGATAACATCAAAGACATGGCGAAAGAATCACGGTCAGCTAGTCTGTCCGCGTACTTCCAGAAAGACCCCATGAAGAAGTCTGAGTATTTCAACCGAAACATTCAGCTGTCTTCTGCTACACTGGCACGTTTGCATTACGTGGACTGCGGGTCACGCCATTATATCACCATTACCATTGCATCATCTAAAGTGTTACAAGACGCGGTAGGCATTGCATATCTAGATGAGGAACTAGGTTGTGAACGTATCATTCGTCGACACATGCGTCATCTCGTGGGTAAGAACATCCGTATCCGTTCGGTACTGACATGTCAACATCCTGACCGGGGTGGCGTCTGTGTACGATGTTTTGGCGAGTTAGGCTATTCCATTCCATTACATACCAACATTGGTCATGTCAGTTCATCAGAAATGCAAAGTAAAGTTGGGCAATTGTTATTGTCTAATAAACATTACTTAGCCAGCGCGATTATTGTAGCGATGCAAATACAGGCAGTGGATGCAATCTACATTACCAGTGGTCCTGAAGAAAACCATCTTTATATGACGGAACGCTTTCAGAACATTCCTTATTCGGTAATCGTAAAGAATCGTGAAGCTGTTAACTTAGGCGACGTGCGTGTGTCGGATAACGTGAATACATTATCCCCATTCCGTATGTCCAGTCTAACAACATTGCACTTCCAATACGAAGTAGATGGGTTTGAACAAACAGCTAGTGTGGACTGCACCATCGGGTCACGTAACGCATCCTTGTCATCAGAGTTCTTACACCATGTAAAACGCGTGGGGTATCGTACATCGGATGAGGGTGATTACATCGTAGATATGTCTACGTGGGATATAAAAGATCCCATACTGGAATTGCCATTAAAGCACTTCAGTACCTTGGACTACATGGTGGCCATTGAGAAATTCATCAAAGGCGGTGAGGCTAAAGAGAAATGCGCTACAATGGTAAATCAAGAATCACATGAACGTGCTGTCATGGCGTTGAGTGATTTGATTTCATCACGACTAGATGTTAACTTCTCGTATATCCAAACCATTTACTTAGCTGCATTAGTACAATCCCGACGTGACCGAGACTACCGTTTACCCATGCCACGTTACGAAGGACAACCGGCACATTACCGCCAAATCATGCGGCAGCGCTCCATTGCTGCAACCATGGCTTTCCAAGAACAAACCACTGCATTGTTCGGATTGGAATCCTATCTGTTAATCGATAGACCTGTACATCCGTTCGATGATTTAGTATTTGGGTAATTACCATGACCCCCGCCTTTCGTGTAGAAATATTCACGCATTACTTTTGTGTAAGCCGGTTTGACAGAACAGTGAAAACTATTCTGATGGATTATGCAAAAGAATTTGCGGAGTACGATAGTGTTTATAATAGACGTAGTGGACGTATGCAACAAGTTGTAAAGCGTATGTTTGCTGCGTCCACAGATAACAGACAAGAAATGCGGTTCCACATCTTTGCGCTTGAGGAGTTTTACGAACACTTCAAGCGTTCAGGATATAAAAAGGAATCAATGGATATCATCACGCATTTGACACCTGTACCCGTGTCGTGTGAATTACCATTGATGCCTAGTTGGAAACCATACGACTACCAAATCCCCATTATTGAAAGAGGTACACACTTAAATGAAGTAGTGCAGGGATTAGTCATGGCGGGTGGTTTAGGTAAGACCTCGGTGGCTTTGGCTATTGCATCGCGATTAGGTGTAAGGCTGGTGATTGTGTTGCGTGGTATGTACGTGGATCGGTGGGAGTTGGCATTGATAGAACACACACGTGTGCTAGATATTGCTAAAGAAGACTACATGATCACACGTGGCGCTAAAGACATGATTGCCATGATAAAAGCTGCTAAGGCTGGCGAACTCACTGAGAAAGTTATTATCATCACTAACATGACCATGCATGCGTTCTTAAAGCACTATGAACTATTCCCTACGGATAGAAAGCTCTACGGTTGTTTACCACATGAGCTATACAGTGTGCTAGGTGCAGGCTTTCGTATTATTGATGAAGTCCACCAAGACTTTCACATGAACTTCCGCCAAGACTTATACACCCACATTCAAAAGAGTTTATCATTGTCGGGGTCGTTAAAGAAGAGTAGCTCATTCATTAATCGGATGTATGAGATTGCTATACCTAGACGACACCGCATAGGAGATGTCCGCAAGAAACCGTATTGTTCCGCTACTGCATTGTTCTTCCAATTAGACAAACAGTCCAAAGATAAGATCCGTTACTTAAGTGCCCGTAATCAATACTCACACAACGAGTTTGAATCCAGTATATTGAAAGACAAGAAATTGTTGTTTAAGTATCTGGATATGATTCGTACGTGTTGGGATACGTTCTTTATAGAGCGTTATGAAGAGGGTATGAAAGGAATGTTGTTTGCTGGACGTGTAGAGATGTGTGATGAGATTGTGGAGACATTCCGTAAGGAGTATCCGCATTTAAAGACCATGCGCTACACCGCTGATGATGAATACGAAAATCTGTTAGAGGCAGATATCATTGTTAGTACATTATTGTCTGCAGGCACCGCAGTAGATATCAAAGACTTACGGACCGTGTTTATGACCACAGCCGTAGGTAGCATCGATCAAAACATTCAAGCCTTCTGGCGAATACGTGAGTTAAAACGATATCCCAATACCGTGCCTGACTTTATCTATTTCGTCTGTGGCGACATTCCCCAACATGTAGAATATCACCGTATTAAGCTAGAGGAATTTAATGGCTATGCGTTAAGCCATAAAGTTGCTTATGTCGGACTAAAACTGTAATAGGAGCGTATCATGTCTGAAGTAAAAGATAAACCTAAACTAGCGTACACCATCAGCGTAGATCTATTAGAGTACGCTGCTACGCATGACTCGGATGAAGCCGAAGCATTGTTAGATATTGCTGAACAATCAGACTCGGATGCTGTAGACCGTTACAAAGCGGCGCGTGCATTGTTTGATCGTTTAGTAAGCGAAGAGATATTGGATGCAGATGATGCTGACGATATGGTAGGTTCGCCACCTGCTAAAGCAGATGCAGAAACCACTACTGATGCTATCGTAGATGCCGTAGATACAGCCGTAGATACAGATGAACTACTAGCACGTGCAGAGTCACTTACAGAAGAGTAATGCATGCATATACCCCATACCGCGAGGTATGGGGTATATGCCCTACTGCCACATTCCATTTTATTTCAGATACATATTACAAAAGTGAACCTGTTCCTGTACATTAGCTCTGTACTAGAACTTTATTTAAATCTCTTAAGGAGAACTGACATGAGCTTTACATTTGGTAACACATCTTGCCGTATTGGCAACGTAGAACATTTTGGTACACTGGCTGCCCAACGTGATGCCGAACGCTTAGCATGGTTAAACCAATGGCACTCTCGTAGTGCCATGGTTATTGACTTTGCCGCAGCTGGCTTAGATCCAGCCAACATCCCGATGGACCTAAGCGATTGCAAAATCAGCTACGAGTTCACCGGCGTCAATGGCCATTTAGTATTCTTAACTGAATACGCTTCTAAAGAAGCCATGGCTAAGGATGCCGACTTCCTAAACGCTGCAGACTCCGTTGGCGCATTAGTGCGTCGCGGACTGCAATGCGCCATCACAATGGACGGCCCTACGGGCAAGCCATTCCGTTCCGCGTTAATTCGCGCACGGAAAGCTGCCTAATGCAGAAAAGAATACCCCACGCAAGTAGGGTGTTCTTTTTTTGTCCTATTCTACACAGGCGGCATATACCCACTGCTTGCACAGTGGGTAGTAATCATGCACCAAATACAGTTACAGCAATAGGGTGGTCTTCAAACAAATCCACAATGAGCGCACGTACGTTAGCCCACTCTAATCCGCCCTCACCACACCCCAATTGGGGTAAACCCATTTCAGTAATGCCTTGTGCTACACCGTTAGTAGCTAACCATTGTAAACCACGTTCAATCCACACCAACTGCGAAGGCATCCACCATTCACGTTTAGTTGGAAAGGAAATGATAAACATCGGTGTGTTACGACGTTGATAGATAAAAGGTTTCTTATCTACATTTACTTTGGCTGATTTACATGCGGAGACGTATTGCAATAGCCAATCAGGGTACACACCCGCTGCTTCTTTAGCTAAACCTTTTCCAGCCACACCTACACAGTTAACAGGGATTGCAATGGTCTGCAATCCACATTCCAATATGTTGCCATCAGGCACAAATGTAACGCTCATTTCTGATGTCCTCTAAACATTCGATCTATGGGTAAGTCACGTTGCGGTGCATTATAACCTTCGCTTTCTTTAGCCAAATCCTTTTCTGCCTTTTGACGAGCATCACGGATTTTGCGTTCTGCATCACGACGATTTTCTAATATGCGTTCCACCATGTGACGGGGTAATGAAATAAACTCAGTGAAGTTGTAACCATAATGTTTGGTTATTTCATATAGTTCAAACTCCGAAAGTCTTCTTTCTACACTCCATAACCCACGTAGCCCATCACGAGGCGTATCCGAGATTAACGGCCATGGGTGTTGTGTAGCATCTAAGTCACATAGTTGATGTGTGTCAATATACATTTCACGTAGCAGTAACTGTGATTCATAACCGTTAATACCATCGGGACGTGTTTCATACACACGTATCGCCAACTCAATGATCTTTTCCCATTGATTTATCTCGAGACCAAACCTACCATTTAAAACGTGACCCACGATGGGGTCACGATCTATCTGCGTATTTAGTTTGTCTTTGCCCGCGATAGGCGCTGGTCCCGTAGGGTAAAAAAAGTAGCTAATGCATCCAATGGAATCAGATTAGGATGACGCAACTCTTCGGATGTCATAGGTTTCTGACACGATGGGCATTTGTAGGACGGAATCGCTACAATGGAAATCGTGCTGTCATCAATGTAGGCTTTAATCTCTTTCAAGAATTTATCTACAAGTTCTTCATTGCCCGACAAAATGTTCAACATGTTGTTGATTTCACTGGGCTCTTCCACCACAGCCACTTCACCATGTACAATACGTTTAATCCAATGCCCATACTGGCGCAGTGTAGATAGACGTGCTTGTTGGTTGATGTAAGTGTTCTTGTCTTTGAACGATGCCTCACCCGTTAATGATGATTCAATCATGTTGACAATTTCTTCCACCCATGTAACACCCGATGAAATGTATTCAGCAATGGTAGGAATACGTAACACGAAGTTTACATCGTTACCCATATCCAACGTACGGCCATTACCGACCACACCGTCGTCTTGATACTCTTGAATTTCTTTCAAGCTGTATGTCGCTACACGATTAGCCATGTGTTTGATTTGTTTTTTGGTTAGACGTGTACGGTCAGTCCAAAACATTTTGGTGAGATTGACCCAGTCTTTAGTAACAAAGATACAGCGGTCAGGACGTGCACTGCATGGTTGGCTGAGTTCATAACCGTTAACATGCACGCTACAAGCCATGGCATGTACAATGGTTTGTAAATCTGTAACACGCAACATGCCTGCTAAAGACTCTGGTGTAAAGTCTTCTACAGTAGCACTGTACAAATGGTCTAAGATAAACTCAAAGACGTACTTGATGATGTACACCATGTTGTTGTTGAAAATGATACCTGCTGTATCACGACCCAATGCAATGCGGTCTTCAGCAATACGGCGCTCTAATGCCAACAGTGCGGCATCTTGAGGCGTATTAAACGTCAACCAAATGCCACTATGCCATACAGGGATTTGAATACGCGTGCCCATGCCCATAGCGCTTTGAATGGCTAATGCTGCACGCTCACCTGTTAACAACTGGCCTTTAGCTACAGGTTGTTGTGGTGGTTTGCCCATACCCAAACGCAATGATTCGTATTCAATAAACTGACGCCATTCGCTGCCTTCACGTTCAGTCAATGTTTCATACATCTTTTCAGCCATGAGATGACTGCCGCCTGTACCTAAGGCTCTCCACCATTCAGCACCAGCTTCTGTATTAGGTGCTTTAAAGTTAGGGTAGTTACGAATATGTTCATCTACACCTGTACGTGTGGTACGTAACGCATAGAGCGGTGCACGTGCTGGGCGCGTAGTCGCTGGACGTTCTACAATAACTGGACTGTCCATAGTTACTGTATTGTTAATAACTTCCTTGGAAAACCGTGTTTCGGCTTCTTGCTCGGCAGCAGCAGCGGCTGCAGCGGATTCGGCATCGGTGGTTGCTTCGGCGGCCGCAGCAGCAATGTCTAATGCCGCTTGTTGAATTTCTTCATCAGTTGCTTGTTCAAACACGATTGTGTCTTTGTTATCAGTCGGCTGTGTCATTTTGGGTTTCCTTGATTTCGGGAGTAGTGTCGACCATGGCATCGCGAGCTGCCGCAACGGTCGGGTATTTTGCAACAATGATGTCTTCAATGTCCATCAACATAGTTTGAGAGCGTGTTGTTACGTCGTCCATAACGACGCCGTACCATTTCTCATATTCTTCGCCAATCTGAATAGCGGCAAAATTATCCATCAATGTTATGGCTGCACCTTTCTGCAACATATGCTTCTCACCAATATCGGTTAACGATTGGCGATGTATGGCAATAGCGCTATCCAATTCGGTTTTACGCTGCGCAAAGGATGCTTTTTTATCTTCATCCATTGCTGCGGTAACAAACTCAGACGCCAACATTTGTGCGACAGCAGTTTCTGCATTAGTAAGTAAATGCATATGGTTTACATGAATCTGTGCAAGGTCACGCCACTGTAGACGTTTTGCATTTAATTTCTGTTCACGTTCACGACGCATGCGGTTCTTCTTAATTTCCGCATTTGTTCTTTTACGACATGGGGGTTGTTTCGTAGCCATGTTAAAGTCTCCTTAGGGTTACGTTGAGCGATTGCAGTTAGGCATACTTAAATTGAGTATAAGAAATTATACATACATCGGGGATCCAAGATGGCAAATGATATTTTAGATGATGACTTTACTAAGCTCGAGAATTTGTTACAACAGTGGGTAGACCCATTGCGTGCCTCACCTATTATAGAGGGATTTGAAACACTTCGAGACTACGGACAGCATGCTGCGTGGGGCGAAGTCAGCATGATGTTAGAGTACCATACAGACAAACCTGCCAGTGATAACATCATGGCGATCGAGTATTGCTTGGGCGTAGAAATCGACCAGACCTTATTACAGTTAGGGATAGGTTGCGGTGGGACAATTGCTTTTAAAACATCCGTGTTAAACGGTCTGAAGTTATTAGAAGATATCAATGAACCCGATGCGGTAGTAGCTATCACAGAAGATTCCACAGATCCCGTAATGGCCCTGTGCGAGCTATTACAGCTTGCTACGACTGTACCATGGGCAGATTACATTTCACACATCGTCACTGTGCCACAGCGCCAAATAGAGCGTATACATTCGTTATATGCTCCACGTGTAGAAAATGGTAATGAACTGTTGTCGGTGTTTGAATCTAATGACAAAGATAAAGCCACAAGACTAATGCGTTATCTAGACATCTATCCTAAGACCATGGCTGTAGATGCCATTATGCAAATGCGTCCACTAGGCACGCCGATGTTTATTTTGCTAAATGATTACAAACTGCGGTTAGGGGAGTTAGAACCCGCAGCACCCAAACAAGCCGCGGTTGAAGTGATGGGGTTATGTTTATTGGGTGATGTGCCATTTGCTAAACTAACAACACGCATAAAAGAAATTGTAGAAGAGATTTACACAGGTATTGATTTTATTACCCACACCAATGTGGAAATTGATCGATTGATTGCGGAGGTAGTCCATGGCTAACGATGTAGACAATGTAATTTACCATGGGTCACCTATCGCAAATTTAAAAGTCATTGAACCCCGTCCATCGCGTGTAATGGATAATGAGGAAGTGGTTTTTGGCACGGTGTCGGAAGATGTTGCGATTTCTTTTTTGGTTCCATGGCGTGATAGTGATTTTGCTCACGGTTCCCATAACGGCAAACTGTACATGCATGAAAGGGCAGTGGGCAATTTCGATACTTTCTTTAAAGGAAAAGAAGGGTATGTGTACAAACTTGACGCTGCTCTTTTCCACAAAGATCCACGTCTAACCCGATTTGAAATGGTTTCTAGACAACCCCAACCTGTGATTAGTGTACGACACATACCCGATGCTTTACAAGCATTACAGGAGACATCGTTTGAGCTTTATACATACGACCAAAAGACCCCATGGGACGATGTCAAACCCGCATCATCTGCCCCTATTACAGAGAGTGTCAAAATGGATAAGCGTGAATATTTCCTACTGGCATTGCGTTCCGAAGCAGCGCTATATAAAGCATGGGTCATGTCCATGTTTACGGTATTGCATCCGAGTGCGCTAAGCCGTCTAGCTAAAGACCCGCACCCTTATCACTTGATGCACTCTAACAAAGATGAGAAGGTCTATTTCAAAGACCCTAACAGCGATGAGTGGGGTGTGATAGATGGTGTTACGTGGGATAAACCCATGTTTGACATGCGTGAACCATTGCATTTAGAACCCGGTGATTTAGAGAATGTCACGGTAGCTGTAGATACGACTTATGGTAATGCATTGTTTAATGCCACGGTATTGATCTATGCGTTTGGCAATAAGCTTCCATTTAAAACTGGACGGATTGTCGGTAGCGATATCGAAAAAGAAATCTCTGCTAAACTAAAAGATACGCCCGAAGACCCTAAAGCCGAACGTGACCCTAACTTCTTCTATGTAGATGAACTATTGCGTCACAATAACGCGGTGTCCGCTATCAGTGGATACAGTGGGCTGATATGTCCTGCAGCATCTGAAAAGACAATGACTGTCGACCCAGCTATTGTTGTAGAACGTGATAAGTTATTGAAGCAATACAAAGACCAACTCCATGATCCTGCTATCATCGCATTGATAGAAAAGCAGTTAACGACCATGGACAAAGCATGGATGGCTAATGACCCATCTAAAGACTTCTATATAAAGGCCAAAACATTTGATGTGTCGCGTAAACGATGCTTCATTATGTTTGGTATGGAGACAGGTTTTGATACAGGTAAAGCACCTGTGTTAATTACATCTTCACTAAAAGAAGGGTGGGATCTTGACAACCTACCGAGTATGGTAGAATCATTGCGGTCAGGTAGTTACAACCGTGGACATGAAACAGCCATGGGTGGTGAGTCTGTAAAATACTTCTATCGTATTTTCCAAAACACTCGTGTGTTAGAACCTGACTGTGGTACTACACGTGGATTAGTGTGGACTGTAACACAAGAAAACTACAAACGTTTTGTAGGGATTCATGCAGTAAAAAGTGGGGATAAATCCACAGGGTTTACTGCTGAGCAACTCAAAGGCATGTTTGGTGAAACCATTATGGTGCGTACCCCACTGTATTGTAAAACCAAAGCACCATCATTCTGTGCTAAATGCGTAGGTGATTTATTTGCTAACAATCCTACGGGATTACACATTGCGGTATCGGATGTAGGAAGTCGTTTCCTATATGTGTTCATGCTAGCCATGCACGGTAAAGCTTTACGCACAGCCGAATATCATATAACTCAAAGCTTTAGCTGAGGAAATTAACCATGACCAGTAAACGCAAACCCAAACCCAATGGAGCAACACCCATGACTCAAACCACTCCTGTTACACCCGTAACAGATGTACCTGTAGTAGAAACACCTGTAGTTGTACCTACTACAGTACCTGAAGAACCTGTTGTTGTGGATACACCTGTGACCGACGCAGTAGCAGATGCAGGCATCGATGAGGCTCCTGTAACTGATGCACCGCCTGATGTGGTAGATGCTCCTTTAGAAGTAGTAACCATTGTAACTGATGTAGTCGAGACACCCGTGGCGGTAGCCCCTGTGGTGGAAGTAGATGACATCTACAATTTCTTGAAAAAGAAATATGGTGGTATCGCGGTATTGCCACTGCATGTACAGGGTATTATTGAGAAGTTAGACGTCTATGTAAAAACCATGGGTGATAACGTGCCTGTCACAGAAGAAGCAGGTACTCGTAACCAACTCAATCTGTTGCGCGTTTATAGCGCAGCATTAGATGTTCCTAATGGTGGCCATGTGTTAGCATTGGATGTCATTGTTTGGTACGTCAGCAAATATCGTGACGGCGCATTCTCGGATCGTTTAGCAGCACGTTTCTTGAACACCACGGCTTTCCCACCAGAACGCCAACGCATGTTTGTATCGTTAACTAATTTGTTCACTGTGTTAGCAAACCCACTGACACGTCGTGAATTAAACAAACACGTTAACATGGATGTGGTTGCACGTAACCTACCATCCATTGCTCAACGTCGCAATTTGGTTAGCTTCGTTTCCAAGTAATAACAGCATAGAGACACCTCCTCATGGGTGTCTCTATATGCCGTCAATGCATTAGATTACAGATATACATTACTTTAGTGTAAGTTCAACTATAGATGATTACCCTACATCTTTCTTATTAGGGTTATTGGAGAGCAACATGAACAACATGATTAAAAATGGCGTTGGTAGTATGGAGCGCGGATATAGACAAATTTGTTTCACCCCTAGCGGTGAAGTGCGTCAGGTGTGTAAAGCTGATAGGAAGGGGCAACCCTATAAGCAGACCACTTACCAAGCCCCGCAGTTGGGGGACATTGTACTCGGTGTACAATGGTATCCTCAATCTGCATATGGAAGGCGAATGACCGAGGATGGGTTGGTAGATTTAACCCATGAAGAACTACGCGCAGAGCCTTGCGCTACCATTCTAAGAGATATGCCTCAGGAACTCAGGGACTGGTTAATGCCAGTGCATCAGCAGTCTTCGTACCTGCCTGATGGGTATGGGTGGACAGATGGGCTGACCACCCATTCCCTACGGAAAAAGGCGGATATTGTCGAGTTCTTCCACGGCTGTTCGGAAGAATGGTTGGAGAAGTTATGGGCAGAAGCACGGGTAACCCCGTTCTTTAACATTCCACAGAAATGGTTGTTAGCGCAGCCTATGCCTCAATACACGGACAACCACGTGATAGAGGAGTCTACGTCCTTTTACACTGTACGACAGTATGTACAGTGGGTGCTGTGGCGCACTGACGGTCACGTGGATGTATTTACACCTCCTGCGTCCATACGTGATATATCCGGGACATTACCTATGGTGGTCCCGGAGTACAGTGAGTCGCCACCGATGGCGATGCCACTGGACGTGGTGCGTGCTGCGCGCATTGTACGCGGCGCGTTACGTGATCCAAACGGTAATTCGTTTGGGTGCACTTGGACGTTGCACGCGTATTGATAACTGAAAATAACCCTGCTTTATAGTGGGGTTATTTTTTTTGTCCATGCTATGACTATGAACTCACCGAACGTCTTTACTAGGAACACTGACATGTCCAATAACTCATTGCTTAATGAACAGAACGATATTTTAAATGAACTACGTAAAGCCACTGCTAAGGCAATGCGTATGATTGGTCCAGCTATTCAGAACACTCTTCTCGCTAACACAGCCACGGATAAGTACACCTCATTCCGTGTTACATCTACAACCTATCCAGAGTTGACATTAGATGTAATTGCTAAAGCGACCGTGCAGGGTACTGTACTGGCAGATGCAGTAGAATACATATTCCGTATCTCTGCACCCTACATTACGGTAGAAGGCAACAGTGTTCCTGAAACACAATACCCCGATATCAACATCGTAGGTGGTGTCTGTGAACTATACGACTTCATGCGTTTAGTACAGGCTTCGAACGAATGGTCGTTGGTGTATGGTGTCAATGGATTTGCATTGCCCGCCGATACCTGTATTGTTAAATGGCCATAACCCTAAGTACATATAGCCTTACTCGGTCAGAGTAAGGCTATATGCCATTCTAGAAAAATACAGATATACATTACTTAAGTGAACCTTCCTGTGTCTAGATAATAGCCTGTCTTTACACCTATCACATCTCTATAGGAGAATTACCATGGCTAGTTTTACAATTCCGTCAGATGCATCGCCAGAACACTTCTTTGGCGTGCTAGCATCCGTAGATTGGTACTACGGATTTTCTGATTCCGCATCGGTATTTCGCGCAGGTGCAGAAACAGCGAATGCCGTAGAAGCCTTTGCCAAAGGTAAAGGTGGTATGTACATGCGCATGTATGCAGACCGCATCGCATATGTGAGCAAAGTCACATCGGGTCATGCGGCGCAAGCCCGCGAGCCGCAGCTCAAAGACTACATTCGTAGCGACGTACCGATCCCTACAATTGCCTCGGTGCGACACGCATCCAAGGAAGAAATTTCCACGTATTTGTCATTACGCATCGATGACAATGTTGCCGTAGGTAAGGAATTGGCAAATGGCGAGGTGTATGGCGAAGAGGGTAAGAAAATGGTGCGATTGTTTTTGGACAATCACATTTATGACCCCGCAATAACACGCGTTATCCGCGTTCGTGACATGGTGGTATACGTGCCTACCAAAGGCCAACCTGGCGCCTGTTACGTTACTAAGGAGGCACGTAGCCGTATTGATGTATTTCGCTCGCCTGCGCATTTCCGCGCATATTTCTTGAAATACTACTACAACTAATCACCAGGTTATACACAGCTTACCTGTGTTGTGTATAACCTTTATTAAACAGGCGAGGGAGTTTATATGAAAGCAATAACTGCAACTATGGTGCAAGGCATTCGCACTGCAATTGAAACAAAAGCAGGCGGTGGCGTTTATCATCATTGTCTGGACGAGGACTGGCGCCCTAAGTTCTATCCAGGCATCCGTGCTGACGTAGCTAATCTGTTGAAGATGAAACAAGGTAAGTTGTTTCACCGTCGTTTTCAACGCGCAGCAATAGCATATTTTCTAACACTGTGCGAATAATGTGTTAGAACCCATCTATAATAGACCGATGGGTATTTTTGTTCAATTATAAATAGAGAAAAGAGCATATGAAACCTTTAGCATCACGTAATAAAGTTACACAATTCTGTCACGATGTAGTTGATGGCGGTTTAGAATGTCAAGTGGGCAGTGTGCAGTCGCGTGCCGTCCGCGAAGAGAAAAAGGCTCGAATTGAATCTGACAAGCGTCTGTTCGAAAACGTCGCTTTTACTAGCGGCGGGTTTTCTGCTCAGAAAGTACGTGACGGTGCAGAACGCGCGGTCCGTATTGTTGTTAAAGCGCGTCGTGGTATGCGCAAAGTAATTGTGGCAGACTATGAAATGGTCTTGCCATCTAAACGTTAACACGTTAACCTCAACACACCACCTGACACGGCGCTCACCGTGTCAGGTTTTATGCCCTATTTATTTTTGGAGATTATCATGAGCAATTTATTTGTTGTGAATTTTGTTATGGGTTATTTAGCCATTGGCGGATTGCTTTACGCTTGTCTGCGTTTTGTGAATGGACGCGATGGTACTCAACGTACCGAATGGAACATGTTCCAGAATGCTGTACTTTGGATGTACTACGCCGGACGGAATTACCACCGTCGCACGCGTACCGCTACGCAGCTATCCAAAATGGCACGTGCCAAAAAGGACAACGTCGTCGTCAAGCAAATGGCGGTGCGTCAAGGACGACTGGTAGCATTAAAGAAAGATGGATCTGACATGCGCGATGGTGATACATTGTACCAATTTCATCACGATGTATGGAAGCGTGAGTTTGTGGTAATGGAAGGATGGGCTATGGATGGTCGGGTAACGTGGTTAGTGGGGCATCTGGATCTGGATCGTCTGGATGCGGAGATTTCGATATGGCACACGCTGATGCCGGCTGTGCGGGATTGGTTACAACACAAGGCATGATTCATGTGGGCGCGATAACGCCCACTCATTTTTTGAACTCGAGGAATTTTCTATGATAAACATATTGATGACTGATGCATTGGTAGAGGCTGTAAACCGTTACATCAAGCACAAGGTGCTACCCATTGATACGCGCTGGAATGAGTCTGAAGAAAAAGGATGGCGTCGTCCATACGCATCTGACCGACGCATATCCGCAGGGTACATGTCGTGTGGTCAGATGTACCCATTAAAAGAAATTGGGAAACTAGCTGTAATAAGCAATGAGGGCATCCCATTGTTTGATGGGCGTGGCAATCTCTGGTTATTAAAGGATGGGATCGCGGTTGTATTTTTGGATGCCTCAGTCTATTGTGTAATCCACAATATGGATTTGCAGCAATGGTTGATGACAGAAATACACAATGCGCTGTTAGATGAATACACGCGCGTTATTGGCGATGTTCAGACATCCAGCGATGTTGTAAACAATGCGCCATCAGCATCGGATGCTGATGTATGGGATAAGACAAAGGTAGGTAACGTATACGAAATTGTCGAACTTATGGTTACTGGCGACGAAACAGATCTTTTTGATTATGACACCATGTCTAAATATTTTACGCCGACCCAGTATTGCGATGCATTGCGTAAGCCATTCCATGGGCATGAATTACACTATGCATGTCGGGCAAAACTAATGCGTAATATTTTTGGGGGAGATACGTACACAGGGACCTATGAACCACTGTTTCCAGATACAAACGGGGCTAATTTATTAGCAGGGAATACAGATACTATACCTGCAGGACACCATGCAATCTATTCGCGCCTGCAAGCAGAATCTGCATCGTTTATTCACATGACGGATCAAGGGGGTTTGGGGGCAAATATTAATGGTTTTGACAGGATGGTTTTAGATGTGTTTTTTGTAAAGATGTCCAGTTTCCGCGGCGCAATATTGCGTATTGCTGAACAACCTACGCACTGGTTAAAAATAGAAATGTTTCCTGACATTATAAGCAATGCTTTGGAACACATGCATCGATTCCGTAAAGCGGATGTTGGTGAAGAATGGCGTGAATGGGCAGATACAAATTTGCTTAGATAGCTAGTCCGCTATACACCACACAGGAATTGTGTGGTGTATAGCATCTTTTTCTTTTATAAGAATCCATTTTATTTCAGATACATATTACAAAAGTGAACCTGTTCTTGTATATTAGTCCTATACATGAACTTTACTAACTCTCTAAGGAGAACTATCATGACTAACGTATTCACATCCGCTGAAGCTGTTTCTTTTAGCCGTTTCACCATTGATGCAGCTAAAGAAATCTTGAACATCGCCGTTGAACTTTTACAGAACCCTGTAGAGTTCAAACATTTGCCATGTAATGCAGTCGATACACACTTTGTGGATCGCCGTTGTTTCCCGATGGTGCGTGCCACTACCACTGAGGTGAATGGCCGCATGGTTACCTTGAACGTGTACGCAATGCGTACACAATCCAAGCATCGCGGCGTCATCAATGGCATTGCGATCTATGTCAAAGACTTCGGCCATTACTATTTGGAAGAAGTCGGCATGGACTTCGACCGTCTAGTTGAGCTAGTCCAAGAAGCTAATTTCTTGGATTATCAAACATCGGTTGAACGCCGTGAAGCCAATGCAACCGCATTGACACAATGGCTAGCAGCTGATGCTTTCCCAGCTTACACAGAGAACATGGCTGCTGAAAAAGCATCCTTGTTTTAAGTAACACAGAAGTCCCCACGCAAGTGGGGATATTCTTTTTTTTGTTCCCACCCACACCACATGTTCTTACGGAGAACTATCATGACCGTTTTATCTTGGGATGATTTTCATACCCCGGCATCCGCATCAGAAGAAACATTACCTACAATAGCAGTTGTTGAACTACCTGTACCCGCGACAGACATTATTGCTGCTAAACGCATGGTGCTGTGTACAGAAGAGATTTTACAACTCTCCCCACGTAAATACATTTGGGCCTATGAATGGTGGCGTGAACAATGCGATAACCATTGGCTGCCTTATGATGTTAACCTCACTAAAGACATCAGCCAATACAAACACTCCCTGTCACCTGCACAACGCCACACGTTCATTACTGTGTTTGCTACACTGACTACATCAGATGTGGTAGCTATCCGTAACATCGGCGCAGCGATCATGCGACACATCGATGCCCCAGAAGTCTGCCAAGCACTATCACGACATGCATTTGATGAGTCAGTACATTCCGAGACGTATCAACACTGCATTGAAGCATTGTCATTAGGTGAGGACGAAGTATATTCTCTATATAAACGTATCCCACAAATTGCACAGAAGTTTGCGCATGCACGTCAGGAGTTGTTGGGTCTGTACATAGACCGTATTGAAACACGTGCACAATTAGAAGACTTTGTTTACTCCTACATTTTCTTTGCAATGATTTTTGAAGGCGTATGGTTCTACAACGGGTTTTCACCTATTTTTGCATTAGCACGTACTCAACTCATGATGGGTACAGCCGAAGAACTCCAATACATTGCTCGTGATGAAATCCAACATGTATCATTAGGTGCTAACATCATCCGTACCATCATACAAGAAAACAACATTGAGTTAGACTACCCCCGTATCCGTAAGATGTTCCGTGATGCGTATGATGTCAATATGACTTATATTCGTTATGCATTACGTGATGAATGGATGGGTATTACAGTCGGCACGTATGAACAACATGAGCGTTATATGTCTAATCGTCGTTGTCGTATGTTGGGTGTACCTGTAGCCGAGTTACCATTCGAACCTACCGAACCATCGTTAACATGGCTAGATGAAATGAATGGTCATCGTAAAGAGAAGAATTTCTTCGAGTCTCGCGTGACAGAATACAGACAAGGTTCTTCACTCGACTGGGATAAATAAGAACGACATATACCCCACACCGTGAGGTGTGGGGTATATGCTGCCATCAAGAAATATCACAATGCATTTTATTTCAGATACATATTACCATAATGAACATTTTCCCGTACGATACATTTTAGCCAGTGTATTGTGCATATCCCAGATCTCATAAGGAGAACTATCATGGCTTTAGTATTAAACGATCGTCGTCAATTGACTGACCTAATGCTTTCTTCAGTTGCAATGTACAACATTGCACTAGATGGATCGCTAGGTGTCGGCGCCAAGATGAAACATAACTTGGCCACGCAGGGTGGAGAGCGCGTTATCCTCTCCATGTACGTTCTAGAAGATGTGCTTAAACAGCGCATCGGTGTCATCTCCTTTAACAAGGCGGTGGCAAAGATCGGTACCCACCGCCGCGCGTCGAAGTCTTACCCCAACGCAATGTGCTGGAAAGTAGATATCACTGACGTTTGTTAGTGATATCTACAAAAGAATACCCTGCGCAAGCGGGATTTCTTTTTTTGTTTAGAACTCACCCATAGCTATCGCGTCATCCATTAGATCACCCCATTCAAATAACGTAGGTGTTTTGTAAATCATAGTGGATAACTCCAATGCATTGGATACACCGCCTGTGAGATTCAACCCTATCACACGACGTTGTTGTTCTGTAAAACCATCCATGTGCGATAGCTCACGCATGGTTGTTGCTTTAGAGATGTTGCATGTAATCTGCTCTGTAGGATACGTTGCCTTTACATCACTGTCAGCAGCATGGATACGTATCATAGACCGCAGGTTAGGGAACTCACGAATAATGGCTAAACCGTTATCATCCATGTTATCCGATGGCAATGTACAAATCCATTGGTCTACACCTATAACGAATTCATCGTTCTCATGCGTCATGTCTTGGCCTGTGGAACCCACCACCTGTCCTCTGTCTAAGAAGAAGTAATGTAAGTCATCCATGATACGACGTGGGTTAGATGGGAAGTTTACATAATCCGAATTACCGCAGTTAGCATCAAATGCAATAGATAAGTCAGTGGTTTTCTCATCTAAGAACTCTACGGACATACAGTCGTAAATGTTATAAACGACATAAAAGAACGGGAAGTCCTGTTGCATTTTCTGGTGCCAACGTAATCCTTTTAAATGTTCTACTTCGGACAAATGTAGCTTACCACGAATGTCATGTTTCTTTAACATGAAATCTAAGCCGTACGATGCATCATTGCCTTTGGCTAGTCGTAGCTTTTTATATAGACACATCGAATCCATGAAATAGAAAGATGCGGGACATTCTACACTGTGCCATCTATCGGCCGGATGTTTAGATAGTGTTGTACCATCCTGCGTCACTTTCTGTGCAGCACCTTCACGGTATTTGAAATGTCTGTACTTTACAGGAACACGTGGATCACTAAACACATCGGCTAGATTGTATCCATCTTTATCTAATGCTTTTACAATGCGTGGTACGTCGAAGTTGATGTTCCATACGGTAATGAAGTCAGGCATCCATTCATGTGCACGTTTTAGAACATGTTCACAGCACTCACCCGGTGTATCGAACAGCACGATCTCTACGTTAGCGTTACGCGCTTTTAATTCTTCGGACAAGTGTTTCTGTAGTAAACGATTTACGTTCGTTATTGGGTCACGTACGCGCTTTAGGAAGCGGGTGTTAATCGCTGTAACAATGCGGTCTTTAAATGACAATGTGACTAAAATGATATCACCTGTACCTGAGATAACATCTGTCTCGATATCGAGTACCGCTACGGTGGCCGTAGGATGTATGCATGTAGGGTATTGTTTACGATACGCTTTCTTGAGCAATGCTGTAGAACTAATATCACATCCG
>Ga0209277_10000067_pt1 | contig 51698 bp, 35 predicted proteins | sample JI81AbrownDNA_FD_187503 | JGI IMG/M metagenome (GOLD analysis project Ga0209277, IMG submission 187503) | Wastewater effluent complex algal communities from Wisconsin, to seasonally profile nutrient transformation and Carbon sequestration -... | ecosystem: Engineered > WWTP > Effluent > Algae... | reverse complement strand
ATCGGGTTTGTCATGTCTCCCGTCATTTCGGCTTGGATTGTATTTTCTAATTTTCCTGATTTACTTTTTTCTAAGATTTCTGAAAAGTCTTCTGGTAGAACAAAGCCTGCATGAATCTTTTTTTCTTTCAGTAAACTTTTTAATACTTCTCTATCCTTTACATCTGTGATTTGAAAAACATTTAGTTCATTCTTCTTTTGTGTTTTTAAAATTTCAATCCATTCTTTGCTGTAAGATTTTTCACTAAAGCCTCGATCTAAATTTACAATTCCAATGCTTAAAGAATTCATTCCACCGGAAAACATCATCCAGTATAAGAATACAAAAAAAGGAGATGCAATAATGGTAATAATCAAAGGCCAGAAGTCTCTAAATTGCTCTAAGATATTTTTTTTAAATAGAATCCAGATATTCATTCTCTAAGACTCCTTCCTGTCAGGCTAATAAAAATATCTTCTAGTGTATCTTGCCTGATTTTAAATTCTTTCGGGTGAATTCCTTCTCTATCCAGTCTATTTAAAATCTCTGAAAGTTTCTCTTTAATATTTTTTCCTGATATAAAAATTCTATCACCGGTAACTTTTACAGTTTGTTCGAGAATTGCGAGACTCTCTTGTAGCTTATTCTCCTTAACCGCAGTCTCCATTTCAAGTTCTAGAATTTCTCCTTTCCCATATTTTCTTTTTAGAAATTCGGGTTCTCCTTCTGCAATCAAAGTTCCTCTATCTATGATTGCAATCCTATCACAGATACGATCTGCCTCATCCATATTATGCGTTGTAAAAATAACTGTTTTTTTTCTTGCCAGAGATTTTACAAAGTCACGAACTAAGACTCTACTCTGTGGATCAAGCCCTGCTTCTGGCTCATCTAAAATTAAAATTTCAGGGTCATGCATGAGAGCGAGTAATATATTGAGTTTTCTTTGCATTCCTCCAGATAAGTTAGAAGCAATTTCATTCTTCTTTCCTTCAAGTCCTAATTGTTCAAGAAGGGCAAGGCTTCTAGTCTCGGAAGTTTTTTTATCCAGACCATAAACATTTCCCATAAAAACCAATTGTTCTTTACAAGTAAGAAGTTTCCAGTAGACAAGACTCTGTGGACAAATTCCAACCCGTTGCCTTGTTTTTTTGTCTTCTGTTGCAACTTCTTTTCCATGAAAAAAGATTTTGCCATTATCCGCTCTGAGACTTCCGGCTATCATAGAAATGAGCGTGCTTTTTCCTGCTCCATTCGGACCAAGTAATCCGAATAATTCGCCAGAATAAATTTCTAAGTTTATGTTTTGAACTGCTTTTAAATCACCGAAGCTTTTGTTTAGATTTTCAATCTTTAAAACTCCAGTCTTAGATTGATTCATTTTCAAACTCTACTCGTCTAATTCAGCCAACTGCTGTTCGAGTCTACACTTCGGATAACTACCGGGTCTGAGACTAGTGCCTATATACCCGATCGCTTCTTGTGCCGTAATCACATTTATATTCCAACCGGACACATAGTGAAGACAAGTATGATGGCTATTCTTGCAAAGTATTTGAACTGCTTTCGGCTTTGGATAAGCCCAGGCAGAGGGAGGATGAAGACAAAGATTTTCGAGCTTGGCAATTTTACGCATTCTCTTGATTATCTTTTCATATTGACGAAAGCAATCTATCATCGGGTCAGCTAAATCAGCATCGAAGTTCTTTTTCTCGACGTTATACGCAAACATAGTAATTAATCTTTGCACAATATCATCTGAGTCAGTCAACTTCTTATTAGCCTCTGAAATGAACCGAGTAATTTTAAGTGCCTCAGTTAAAATTTTAACTGTTTCCTCGTAGTATTCATTCTCTGATGGACTAACATTCTTTTCTTTTTCATTAGAAGAATGCCCGAGCATTGGATTTTGTTTGAGTATTTCGAAGTCAACAGGCTCCGGCATGTCAACCACATAGACTCCTCTGATCACATGATCTTGAATAGCTGTAATGATTTCTTCCGACATACCAAGATTACCCGCTATTTGAACATTGAGCTTTGTAAGTTCAAGCATCAGCATATCATCTAAGTTTGAATTCTTCCAATAGTTTGTTCTAAACAAAATCAAGTCTGCACAAAGTCCTGTGAGAAATGCATTGCGGTGAATTAGTTTGATTGCGTAGCTTTTCTGAATCACTGTGCCCAGGCAGATTAATCCCATTCGCACAATATGATGAAAAAAATCATTGTCTTCTATCATGATTTCATAAAGAGCAAGCACAAGCAAATCAGTATAAAACGCATTGTTAATCAGGCTTTCTACATTTTGCATTCCGGAAGGATTTTTCGCAAACAGGATAGAAATAAAACTTTTTTCGGTTTCATTTACTATTGGAATAATGGAATTAGCCAGTGCTTTTCTGATTTTGGCAGTAAGCTCTGGAGTGGTTTTAATTTTAAAAGAAGGTGTGTATTGATCAGCAATGGATTCTAATTTTTTAATACTGGACTCACGAATATAAACCAAATCCTTAATTAGAATATTTCCTTTCTTATCCGTTAATGCCTCTCTCAGTTGCACTATTCCTAATAATTCTAAATCAGTGATAAACTTTGAAAATTCCTTTAATGCATTGAACTCAATACCTTCTGAACTGATTATCATAACTCTTCTTTTTTCCCTTTGCTTTCTTGTGAGACCGTGTAAAAACAGCGCAGCATAATGGCTTTAATATGTCCTTACGTAAGTCCAAGCCTAACCTAAAAAATATTCTATATATTATGATAGCTAATATCAATTAAATAATGCAAGATAAAAATTTATTACTTCGTGCGTTAGGCTATTCTTGTTGACGAATACTTGTAGATAAAGTATTAAACCATATTGTGAAAATTGGAATCATTGGAAGCGGAATCACGGGAGCAGTTCTAGGGAATCTATTGCCAGAAGCAATTGTATACGAGCGTGCTACTCATGTAGGCGGAAGAACGACGACAAGATTTCTAAAGGATACCGAACAATTTGATATTGGAGCAACTGTTTTCAAAGAAAAAATAGGATACATTGAAAAGGGAATACAAAAGGAATTTGATTTTCTAGATTTCTTAAGAACTCGCGTGCCTGATTTAAAAGTAGAGCCTCACAAAACGCATCCCGGTTCCTTCCATCCTATTAGTTGTATGCAAGACTTATCAGCTAGCCTACTTTCAAAAAACACAGTAGAGCTTTTGCATCATGCCGAATCAATTACAAAGAGTTCAGATCAAAGCCAATGGATATTAAAATTTAATAGCGGCAAAACAGAATTATTCGACAAGATAATCCTAACCGCCCCAGTGCCACAAATAATTTCTCTTCTAAAGAATTCAGGTCATATGACTCACTGGGATGAGGCAATTCGATTTAGAGGAGAATACCGATCATCCTTAGTTCTTACTGGAATCTGGCGCAATCTACCCTCTGAGATTATACAAAAAGTTAAAGCACAAAAAAATTTTACACTCTTATTTAAAGATGAAGATGCAGAGTATATTTCCATTGAAAGCGAAAAGTATAGAAAAAATGACTCAGATCATTCTCTTATTATCACGATTCAATTTTCCTCTGCCTTTAGCTCTAAAAATTTAGAGAGATGGTGCGATGCAGAGAAAAAACCAATGTATTATATTCTCAACAGTAACCAATATTTCTTCAATCGAGTCTTTCACGTATTAGATATTCCCGAAATGATTAGCAAAAAACCTGATCAAATAGATACGCATAAATGGCGTTATTCGCAAGCTGATTTTGCGTTATTTAAAGACACCGATATTAATCTAGATCATCCCAAACTTTTAGAATATATGGCACTGAGTAAAAAACACAATCTCTGGATGACAGGAGACTGGATATGGGGTTCTCGCATTGTCCGCTGTGCGTTAGGCGCTACCGTTATCGCAAAAGAGATATTAAAAGAGTCAATGCATTTTAGTTAACGATACACCAGCTTAGAGTTTTTATTTAATACTTCACTTTGGCGAGTAAGGCAATTAACTTTTGACTTGCGCTCTCTACTTCTTTTAACTTGGATCGAGCAGAGGACATATCACCTCGATCGAGATCACCAAAGATAGGAGTAGCGGAACTGTGAACTAGTTTATGGACTAAATCTATTTCCATCCATTCCTTCTCATGCCCACTCGGTGTAGCCGTTGAATGATAAAAGATCCCAAAATTGCAACGGTGATGGTTCAGTTCTAAATCTCTGCTTCCATTTTCAAAAGTTTTTTCTAATTTCTTCACCCATTCTAAATGAGCATTACGCGCGTTATCCAGTTCCTGATTAAACTCAGTCGGCTCGAATAGGGATATGGTAGATAGATGATTAACGCTAGCGGTTGTATTATTTATAATTTCTTCCATATTGTTCTGAATTTGATGAATCTCCTCTACCATGGAATTCTCTAAATCACAGATATGATTAAATTTTCCATATACTGTTTGCGCATTTCCATGAATCATTTTAGCTGTCGAAGCAACTTCCTCTGCTCCTGAACTCAAATCATGGGTTTTAGTAAAAATTAATTCTGCATTCATATTGATTCCATCGATATTATTAAAAATTTGAGTAAGTTTATCAATGGTTTGCTGATTTCGTAAATACACATAATTAATCTTATCCGCGATGCTATTTGACTCTTTTGAATTGTTTTCGATTTCTTCTATGATAATTCTAAGATTACTAGAAATTTCGTCAATCGTCCGTTTGCTCTCTTCTGCTAATTTTCCGACTTCAGAAGCAACAACAGAAAATCCTTTACCGTATTCCCCCGCTCTCGCCGCTTCAATGGAAGCATTTAAAGCAAGTAAATTGGTTCGCTTAGAGATACCATTGATCGTTTCGGTGACTTTGTTAATTACAAGAGCCTTTTCTGAAAGTTCATGATTCTTGTGAGAAAAAGATTCAACTTTTCCTTTAATTTCATTTAGGATGCGGGAAACATCTATTATCTCCTGTCTACTCTCTACTGCCCTACTATTTAAAGAAGTGGAAATTGAATTTAAGCTTTCTACAACAGTAGAAAGATTTTGAGTTACTTCAGCCATATGCTCAAGAGCAACAGATTGCTCATCGGTTGCCTGGGATATATTCTCAATATCCACCTTGCTTTCGGTTAATTGATTTTCAATATGGTTTATATTGATTGTAAATTGCTTTAGTTTCCTTCCTATGCGGCTAATACTGACTATGTTCTTTCGGAAGCTAGAAAAAACTTTCATTAGACTAACCTTTAATGAGCTAGTAAATTGATTAAAAGAATTGGCAAGAGTTCCAATTTCATCTTTTGTTTCAACCGGAATTCTATGAGTCAAATCCCCTTTTGCCTTAGACAATGCAGTCACCACTTGCGTTATATGCAAAATAGGTTTAAGCAAGCCATAATGATCGATTAAAGAAGAAAAAATAAAAACGGTCAATCCAAATATAAGGAAGAAAATTTGAATAGCTTTAAGGTATCCTACTTTTTTTTCTGCATTCTTCTGAAATAAAACAACAGCCTTATCCATTTCAATCAGTAAATTAGAGTTAATCGCGATTATGCTCTCTAAATTCGTATAGTCCTTAATTTGTAAAAAACTATTAGACTTTTCTTGGAACTCATTCCAAATATCTATAACCTTATTTAATTGTGCGACAACTTCTTCATCGTCGGCTACAGGCAATATATCGCTTTTCTCCCATTTTAAGTCTAATGGGACTTCGCCTCCCTTTGCAAGTGCATATAGAGTCGTTTCAAATACTTTTTTTGTATTGACTAATGAATCATTGAACTTTGTATCTTTTGTTTTTTCAAATAACAAAAGTTCTTTGAACATCTTTTGTGATAACATGCGCTCTCTACCGGCTAAGTTTACAATCAGTGCATCTCTCTTCTGTAAAGATAAGATATATACAGTTGAAATAAAAATACTTAGAATGATAAATAGAAATAGTAAAAGTGGAATTACTAACTTATAAAAAATTTTTGTTCTCATGATACTTAAAAGAGCCTGATTGATTTTAATTAGAATAAATTAAAAAGAAGTCTTCATAAAATAAATTCCTTAACACAGGCATGCTTACAAAGAACAATTCTTAGTTAGTTAACAGAAAGCAACACATTAAAAATCAAATTCAATTATTTAGAAACTAATTATTTTTTTCATAGACTAAACTTTATTCAATTAAACTTTTCTAGTTGTCCACAAATAAAAAGAATTAGCGATCATTATAGTTAGAGCGATTTTTTTGAGGAGAAGTTTCAGGTTGTTCATTTCTCCATTTTCTATGTGCTTGCATAATTTCTAAAACTTCCTGCGGGTCATCGGTTATTTTAATTAGATTCAAATCTTCTTTTGAAATAGTCTGATATTCTACTAAAGTAGATTTAATCCAATCCATAAGACCTCCCCAAAAATGCGTTCCAAACAACACCAGAGGCAAAGGGTAAATCTTATTTGTTTGCATTAAAGTTAACGCTTCAAAGAATTCGTCTAACGTTCCAAATCCTCCGGGCATACACACATAACCCATTGAATAGCGAACAAACATTACTTTGCGAACAAAAAAATATCTAAAGTCCAAAGAAATATCCTGATAAGGATTTGGTCTCTGTTCCATCGGCAATTCAATGTTTAACCCAATGGAAAGTTGGTCTTGTTGATAAGCACCTCTATTGGCAGCTTCCATTACACCCGGACCACCGCCTGTAATAATGGCAAAACCATTTTGACTGAGTAGAGTAGAAAGCTCAATAGTTTTTATATAATAAGGATCATCTGGTTTTAGTCTTGCTGATCCAAAAATGGAAATGGCATCGGTAACTTCTGAAAGCTTTTCAAAGCCTTCAGTAAACTCACTGATAATCCTAAAAATTCGCCAAGACTGATCACCTTTTAAATCTTCAATTATACTACTCGGATGATTTTTGTTACGCCACGCCATTTGTTTTCTCCAATCCTCTATAATTTTTGTATATGTTAATCAATTATTTATCGGAAGTCAGAAAGAGATGTCAAACAGATTTCATGTAAGCCAGTCTTTAGAAAGATTTTTATTTAAAGCAATACTTGAGTGTCCTCGGCGGAAATCTTTCAAATTCTATCAATGATGGTGATGACTTTCTACTCTCATCCAATCAGGAACCGGTAGCCTGTGGTAAATATAAATTGGCAAAAGAATTTCATTAAGAGTAATCATTTCAGAATTGATTTTACCTTTATCCGCTACTTCTTTAATCGCATCAGCGGCTTTTAGGGAGAATATATTCGACAATCCCCAAGCGCAAAGAGTCACTATATCACGGTCTTTTTCTTTGTAGAGATATTTGATTAGTATTTCTTCTGACTTATCATAAGGGTAATGTCCAAGAATCTCAGCAAAAGAAACTCTTGCATCTTCTTGAAAACGAAACATCTCTTCTGCATGAGAAAAAATTTCTTCGCTTTGCAGAAAGGAAAGTGCATCGATTGTCTTTTGATATACGCTTAGCTCTGGTTCAGCAATTCGTGCAATCTCAACAAGTGGAATAATAGTATTAGCCGACTTCCAGATGCCTGCCATCTCTATAGAAAAATCTTGTAGAATATAATTATCTGTATCCATTAATTCTTTTAGAGAAGATTCAACAATGGAAGAATAAGAATCTTTTTTAGTAATCAGAAGATGTTTGAAATCCATAATTTGTTCTTGTAACTCTTCAAAAACTTCCTGATCTACATTTTGCTCTTCTTTAGCAACTTCTTCTGTCAACTTACGGGTAACAGAGATTAACTCTTCTCCTAATTCTTCTGAGTTTCCATTTCTATTTTCTTCGATCCATTCAATGTATTGCCATACATTTACTCCAACTTCATCGTCTCCAAAAAGAGATTTATTTTCTTTAAGTTCATTAAAATCAAGCTTCAATGCTAGACTGATAACTGAAAATATTCCTGCAAAATATAGCTTTGGCTCATCTGAGTTTTTCTGAACTTCCCGTAGAATATCTAAAAGCAGCGGTATATCAGAAGTAGTCGGAATATAATTTCTAAGTAGATTGGTAATGATTAGAACTTCTACAGAAGCAAGGTCTCCTTGTTGGACTTCTTTGTATAAGAGAGAAAGGACATTCTTAAAAACATTTTTGTCCTCCGAAAATGTATAAGCCAAAAGCTTATGCGCCTTTAATCCTGCATCAGGGTCGTCGATGAGTTCTAACAATCTCTCTTTATTTACAATCAGTTTCATTTTTTAATTATTACTCGCAAGGAATTGGAGAAATTCTGTTTCTGGTAGCGGCTTACTCTTATAAAACCCTTGATACAAATCACAGCCACAAGAGTTTAAAAAATCAAGTTGTTCTTTTGTTTCCACTCCCTCGGCTAGGACCTTTAATCGAAGTGTATGACCCATAGCAATAATAGTAGCTGCAATTTCACTATCATCTTGACTTTGCGGAATATCATCTACAAAGCTTTTATCTATCTTAAGAGTATCGAGTGGAAACCTCTTTAGATGGGCTAATGAAGAGTAACCCGTTCCAAAATCATCAATAGCCAATTTAATTTTCATAGATCTAAATTGATTTAATATCTTTATGGCTTCTTCTTCTCTATCCATCAGTGCACTTTCCGTAATTTCAAATTCTAAATATTCTGCTGGAAATTTCGTTTCCTTTAAAATTCTTTCTACTACGGATACAATATTTCCATGAATGAATTGTCGAGGGGATAAATTAACAGCGAGTGGAATTGGTTTGATTCCAGATTGAAACCATTTATTTCCAAGATCGCATACTTGGTGTAATACCCATTCACCTACTTGGCTAATGATTCCACTTTCTTCTGCAATAGGTATAAAATCTGCTGGTGATATAAATCCCTCTACGGGATCTTTCCATCTTACAAGAGCTTCTGCTCCTACAACTTTTCCAGTTCGAATATCTACTTGTGGCTGAAAGTATACTCGTAATTCTTCTCTGTCAACGGCTTTGCGTAATCTAGTTTCAATCGACAGACGACTTCGAATCGAAGAAGTTATACTAGAATTGTAATAGCGAAAAATTCCTTTTCCTTCTTTCTTTGCTTGATACAATGCCACATCTGCATGTTGAAATAATTCATCTACTGATTGCCCCTGATCGGGATATATACTAATTCCAATACTCGCACCTAGAAAAATTTCTACTCCATTTGTCAGATAGAATGGATCTGCAATAGAATCCAGCAATTCTTGCGCGATCCTTCCTGCCTTCTCTAAAGCTTCTAAATCTTCAATTAAAACAATAAACTCATCCCCACCGAGTCTAGCAAGTGTATCTCTTTCAGATAATCGCTGAAACATTCGAATAGCGGATAATTGTAATACTTCGTCGCCTAACGGATGTCCATAGCTATCATTTACATCCTTAAACCGATCCAAGTCAATTAGTAGAATTGCTAAACGCTTACCTGAATCTAATCTACTCATAGCATGTCTGAGTCTAGATTGAAACATTAAACGATTCGGAAGATTAGTCAACCAATCATGATGAGCAAGATAATCCAAATCATCCTGTGCGGCTTTTATTTTTGTAATATCAGAAAACACAGCGACATAGCTTAGCGTATTACCATGATTATCCTTAACGGCACTGATTCCAAGAAGTTCGGGATAGATTTCGCCATTCTTGCGTCTATTCCATATTTCCCCCCGCCATTTACCTTCTTTGAGTAGACTCTGCCACATTTCATCATAGAAAGCTTTGTCCTGTTTGCCTGAATTTAGAATACGAGGAGTTTTATCTTTTAGATCTTCCATTGTATAACCTGTCACAGTCGTAAAGGATGGGTTCACTGCTTTTATAATCGCATTTGCATCTGTAATCAACAAACCTTCTGTCGTATTATCAAATACGGCTGCCGCCTGACGCAGATTATCCTCTTGCTCTTTCATATCAGTGATGTCAACAACAGAGCCTATGTATCCCGCAAAATGGTCATTTTCCGCTAATCGGGGAATCCCTCGATCCAATACCCACCTGTATACACCATCATGACGAAGAAGCCTGTATTCCATCTCAAAAGATTTTCTTTGATGAAATGCATCCGTATACATATTCAGAAATGTTTCGTAGTCATCCGGATGAACTCCAACAAGCCATCCCATTCCCAACTCCTCTTCCATGGTTCTTCCACGAAACATAAGCCATTGTTTATTAAAATAAGTAAAGAGTTTGTCTTCATCAGAAACCCAAATTAAAACTGGAGCAGAATCTGCCATAGAACGAAAGCGCTTTTCACTTTCCCGCGTGCTAAGCTGAGCTTCAAATAAACTAAGAGCCATTTCAATCGATGAGATAAGGAAAGTTTCCCCTGAGTTTTTGATAATGTATCCATAGCGGTTAACATTTCTTACTCGCTCAACAATTTCCTTTTCAAAATGGGAGGTGAGAAAAATAATTGGAATATTCTTAAACTTAAGAATTTCCTCCGCTGCCTCGGCTCCTGAAATTCCTTCCCCTAAATTAAAATCCATCAGAATGAGGTTGACCGATGAATCATCCCTCATTATCTGAATTGCGTCCTCTCCGCTTTCTACATGCAAGACTTCAAAATTATTTTTCTTTAGGACAGCCATTTCAGCCATCGCAATTATAATTTCATCTTCTACGAGTAGGATATTCTTTTTTATCATGACAAAGAAGAACTTTCGCTTTCAGGATGGAGGATTGTATAAAATTTTTTACTCTGTCGAGTAAAGAACCTTTGATATTGCAGGAAAAAATCTTGAAAAAAAATAGATAAATGTTTCCTAGAACTCATTTTTACATAACAATAGAATTTCAGTCATAAATCAATTAAAAATACATATTTTCCTTGGCGCAATTTGCAATGATTTAAATCATTTTAAATGACAGGGCTACGATAAGTTAGCCCTGATTTGATTCATATTAATTATTAACTATAGTTTATAAGAAAAGGTAATGTAAACGCTCTGTAAAGTTGTTGAAGTAGAGCCTTTGTAAAAGATTGAGTTTAAGATTGTTTCTTGAATAAAAAATGAACCACCATTTGTTGAGAAAACGAGAGGAACATCAGTGTAGGTTGAATAAGACGTTCTTAATTCTTCTCCTCGATATCCAACTCTTAAGCCCAATGCACCAAAACTATGTTGGTATCCTAAATCGATCACAGAGCCTCTGATTTCTTGGTTTGTCTTTTTCAAGATTGTAGTGGAACCAACAGCCGAATTACCTGCAACTGCAAACGAAGTCTTATTGAAGTCTCCACTGCTTGAGATTTGACCTAGAATTGGTGAATCCATCGCATACTCTAAATATACAGCAGAAGCTGCATTGATATTATATAAGAGGTTTACCCCGATAAACCCCGACCAAGTGTTTTGGTTGTTCGTTGTATTTCTGATTCCAAAGCCACCATTGCCAATATACGTTCCAGACTCTTTAAAATCAGAAACAAAATTACGGAATTGAAACTTAGGTGTAACAAGGAAATTTCCAAATGCTAATTGATATCCAACATTCAAATCTAGATTTTTAAATTTTAAATCCGCATTGTGAATACCTATACCACCGGCATTCACACTAACGAAGTCATATTTGGGTGTGTATCCTGTAAAGGCTAAACCTGGTATGCCTCTCATCTCCGCGCCTAATAGCAATGAGCCAGGCCCGATTCCTTTCATATAGTAGTCAAGCCCAATTGGATTGAGTGGGTATAATTTACTCGGAGAACTCCAACCTGTATTGTATTGACCAAATCCAAATCCACTGAGTAAGTCGTCGGTAAAATATTTATCTTCTAATTCTGTTTTAACTTTTCCACCGAGTCCCCAGATCCCACCTTTCACTGTAAATCCAGATTGCGTCCCGCCACCGCTTGAGCCGGTAGATTCTTCTTCTTGAGCTAAAACGGAAAAGCTAAGGAAGATGAGTAGACTTAAAATAAGTAATGAAATTTTTTTATTCAAATTTTCTCTCCTTAAAGATTTTAATATCCATAATTTTTGAGTTTCAATTTTAGAAAACTCCATTTATGCCTTGGGTTGCATTCCCAACAGAAGTTGCAATCAAAGGAAAGTAACTATTTCCAAACAAGATTGATTAACGATTATTTTTCTTATCAAATTCTTCAATCGATGGCGGAAAAATTGCATTCCGATTCATAAGCTCAATGCTTGTATTGAGAAACGCTTTTGCTTTTCGATGATGTGACGCGCAAAACTGAGGTGCTTTTTTGCAAATATCAAATTGAATATGGGGAGGGTCTACTGTGAAGTTAACCCCACCTTCTCCATCGGAAGTGCGAAACAAAAATAATTTGTCTTCCACCCAACCAAACACTGTTCCGTAAGCGAAGTAAGCAGAATTCGTTTTTGTAGAAAGTAAATCTCTACCCATGGCAGAAAAATACACTTCTTTGTTTAGATTTCCTAAAATCGTAGGAATTACATCTAACTGAGAAGCGATGTCATTTCTAATTTCCGGTTTGAAGCGAGAAGGAGCATAGATCAAGAATGGAACATTTCTATCTTCATAGTAATTTAGAAAACGATGGTGGGTATGATCGGCAACAAAAAAGAAAATAGTGTTATCAAAATAAGGCGCCTGTCTTGCTTTCTCTAAGAAATTTTGCACTGCCCAATCTGCATAATGGTATACATTTAGAAATTCGTTATCGTCTGTTTCTTTTCCAAAAATATTAAATTCCTCTCGCGGAGTCCTATAAGGATAATGCGTAGTAAGCGTTAAAACCGTTGCAAAGAAAGGTCTTTCCCCTTCATGGCTTTTTAATTTGTTATGAAGAACGTCAAACACATCTGCATCATCATATCCCCAGGCACCTATTTGATATCGCTTCATATCGTCTAAATCTTGTTTGCCAATGCTTTCATCAAATCCCCAATGAGGCATCATCTTGTGTTTGTTATCAAAACTTAAATCTCCGCCTGTAACAAAGATTGTTTTATAATTTGCCTGGCGCATAATACTGCCTATCCCCGAAAAATGACCCATTGCTTGCGGAGTGCGCACAACAGTAAGTCCAGGTCTATCTGGAATTCCTGTTAGGACTGACATCATTCCGTTGGGAGTTCGTCCACCTGCGGCAAAGAATCGCTGAAAAAAGATTCCTTCTTTTAGGAGCTTATTAAAATTAGGCGCTACTTCTTTCCCATTTACTTTTCCGTCTGTGATTGGGCTTATGAATTTTCCAGTCCAATTCTCTAGCATCACAAGCACAATATTGGGACTCTTAGCCTCTTTGTTTTTGGGAATTGTCTTACGAAGAAGTGGATATTCCTCGCTTACAAAATTAGCACCTTCATATACAATTTCTTTTCTTACTACATCGACCGCTTCCTTGAAGTCCATTTTATCACTTCTAGGAATGGAATGACTCTTTAGATCAATGATAGCGGTATACACACCGTTTAACGCTAAGTTATTAACCATTGTATTATCAGAGATAATGGCATTACTTGTCCGAATCGGATTTTCCTGAAGCCCGCCTCTAATTCCGATAATGACAGCGATTACCGCGATCAATATCTTGGCTAATGAGTTTTGAAAAGAAATTTCTAAGTGCGAATAATTATGGTATCGTTTGTAAATACGAAACGAAGAAAATGTTAAAGCGGCTAATCCTACTAAACCACCAATAAAAACAAATTTATTTTCTTCGAGTAAGGAGCCAACAATTAAGATTAAATCCTTTCCTAAGAACACGTAGGCTTCATAGCCAATATGTTTATTTGCATGTTCAAAGTATAAAACATCAGCGATCAAAATTGCCACAACAAATACAACGAGTAAAATAGGAGTAAACGACCAGAGAAATACATAAAGCTTCTTTCTGTTTAAAAAATCAATGCAGGACAAAATAAAGAGAAAACCAAAAACAATACAAAGCGCGGCTATATCAAATCGAATTCCCTCTGCAAATGCCCAGAGAATGGTAGAAGAAGAAATTTCTTTAAAGTCAATTCGATAGGCATATTTTAAGAAAAATGCAATTCTATAAATGGTAAAAAGCGGAACTCCAATCAAAAATAGAATTCCGAAGAACTTGAAATTATAAGAGAGGAAAATTTGCTTTAAAAAGTCTATGGCTTTGTTTTTCATAATCTAAAAAAATTTCAGTATTCTAAGACAAAACTGTCAATTCTTATTTCCAATTAAATCCAACAGGAGTTTTCACTCAATGCTTTGTAAAAACCTTGCATTATGGCCAATTTAACATATACATTAATATAGACTTGACCAATTTACCATGCATGTTATATTAGCCAATCATGGATAGACTGATATTTCAACCAATTCTAGAAGATTTAAAAAGCAAAATGGTCTTTATCGGGGGACCACGTCAATGCGGCAAAACATTCTTAGCCAAGGAAGTATTAAAAGCATTTCACTCTGAGAAAAATTATTTCAACTGGGACTCTCCTGATGACAGGAAAATAATTCTAGCACAAAAATGGGGAAAGGAAAGATTAATCGCTCTAGATGAAATTCACAAATATCCCAAATGGAAAAACTTCGTGAAAGGAATTTATGATACACAAAGAGAAAATCATAATTTCCTCATCACAGGATCAGCGCGATTAGATTTATACAAACGAGGTGGAGACTCTATGTTTGGTCGCTATCATTACTGGCGGCTACACCCATTTACCCTCAGTGAACTACCTCAGAAAATTTCTGTTGAGGAAGCATTTAAACGATTGATGAAAGTCGGCGGTTTTCCTGAACCATTTCTAGATGCATCAGAACAAACTGCACGCAGATGGAGAAAAGAGCGATTTGATTTAATTCTTAGAGAAGACATTCGAGACTTAGAAAGAGTCAATGAAATTCAAAATATTTCTTTACTCGTTGATCTTTTGAAAACGAGAGTCGGGTCTCTAATAGTTGTTTCAAATCTTGCAAACGATTTACAAGTAGCGTCTAATACAGTTAAACGCTGGATTGAGATTTTAGAACGGATGTATCTTATTTTTGTAGTAAGACCTTATACGGACAAATTAAGCCGAGCCATTTCTAAACCATTCAAAATTTATTTTTATGATAACGCAGATGTAGAAGGAGATGAAGGTGCTATTTTTGAAAACCTTGTAGCGACACATCTATTGAAAAAAATTCAATTCACGGAAGACAGCGAAGGATATAGGCAACAATTATATTTTATTCGAGACAAAGAAGGACGAGAAGTTGACTTTGCTATTACTAAAGATAAAAAGTTAGAATTTTTAATTGAAGCAAAATGGAGCGAAGAAGAGGTTTCTAAAAATCTAACCTATTATTCCGAAAAATTAAATCCAATGCGAAGCTTACAGCTAGTTGCAAATTTGAAACGCGAATATAAAAAGAATAAAACAGAAGTTCTCTCGGCAAAAGATTTTCTAGCGAACTTGAGTTAAAAAACGTGTAAATTCACCCCCGATTCTCACCTTCATGGGAAATACAATTTTTACTTAGTTACTTTCACCTATAATCTTCCCAATTCATCATTCAAAATTGACAATTACGCATTAATTCTTTGGGTAGTTTCCGCAATCCAACGAAAAATTAGAGAAATTCAATTTACAAATACGTCCAAAGTTTTAGTTTGCGTTTATGAGTAATATAAAATCCGACTACGTTCTACACCCATGGCACGGGATTTCTCCCGGAAAAAAAATTCCTGATGAAGTCGATGCATTCATTGAAATGCTCCCGACTGATACAGTGAAATATGAAGTGGATAAACAATCTGGCTATATTCGCCTAGATCGACCACAAAAATATTCAAACCACTGTCCTTCTCTGTATGGTTTTATTCCACAAACTCTTTGCGGTCCCAAAGTTGCAAAGTTTTGTATGGATAAAACTGGAAAGAAAGATATTGAAGGTGATGGAGACCCCTTAGATATATGCGTGTTAACCTCAAGTGCGATTACACACGGAAATATTCTGATGAGCGTTGTTCCCATCGGTGGAATGAGGATGATAGATAAAAATGAAGCAGACGACAAAATCATCGCGATACTCAAGGGAGATTCTATTTTTGGTCATATGCAGGATATTCATCATTGTCCAGCAGATTTAATTAACAAATTAAAACATTATTTTCTAACATACAAAGTAATGCCAGACCAAAGTGATCCACCTTCAGTCGAAATTACAGGAGTCTATGGTGCACAAGAAGCCAAACAAATTATTCAAACAGCTCTTTCGGATTATAAGGATAAATTTCCCCATTAGAATGAAATATTTATTTATTCTTACACTCCTCTTACCAATCTCACTAATCTCACAATCGGCTAAGACTAATTATCCGTCAAAGCCTAATCCGATTGTGAGTCCAAAGGAAATAAGTAAAGAGTCTCCGAAAGAAATTCCTGTTCCCAAAAATATTTATTCTGCTGAAAATTACACGGATATAGAAAGGAAAATACAAAACTGGAGTCTGGAAGAAATTGAAAGCTATGCAGTTTCGAATAATCCTCTTTATCTAGCTGAGAAGCAAAATATAGGAATGGCTCGTGGAGATTTAATTACCGCTTCCCTTTATAGAAATCCAGTCATCGCATACCAACAACAATTTATTCCATTAAGTGTAACTGAAACTGTAAACAATTCAGGTGCCACTCTAGGAACTAATGGAGCAGGTTTCCAAGCATTTCAGCAACATATTCCAGGCGGTGCAGGTGGACATCCCGAATTTGCACCTTCTGTTTCTTGGGAATATGATTTCGGAATTATTCGCAATCAAAAAATCAAAGTAGCCACGCAGGGCTTTCAAGCACAAATTGCACAATTTGCTGATTTTGATAGACTCTTTCGATTGCGACTTAGACAAAACTATTGGCTTCATCTTTATATAACAGAGCTAATTGATTTTCAAAAAGAATTCTATGAAAACTACAAAGACCTACTTGAACTAAATAAATTTCGTGCGGATAAGGGTGATATTGCGGTATTAGAATACGATCGCCTGCAGCTCGAAAGAATTCGAATCGAAAAAGACTATAAAGACGCAGATATTCTTCGAGCACAAATTGCAAAAGAGCTTCGATTTCTAATTGGAATTGCTCCGAGCAATCAAATTTTAAATTTCAAAGGGAATCTCAAATACTTTACAACCGAAGAACTGGGACTTAACCTAAATGATTTTAACATCGAAGATAGACCTGATTTACAAGCTCTAAAATCAAGATCGGTTCAAAGCAAATTAAACATTGATCTCAAGAAAAAAGAGGGCTATTCCTCCTATATCAATTTTGGTGGAGAAGTCAGATTAAAGGGTAACGAGCAGTATGCTGGAATATTTGCAAGCGTTCCTTTGAAATTATTCGACCGTAATCAAGGTGAAATTTTAAAAGCAGAAGAAGGTTACAAAAAAAGCCAATTAGAAGTAGAATCAAAAAGAAAACAAATCTACTCTGAAATCCGTGCCGCATTACGAGAAGTAACCGCTAGAGAGGAGTTACTCTCCAATTACCGCGAAATCAAACTCTTAGATAAAAATAAAGATGTTCAAGAAAAATATAGACTCGCTTACATAAGAGGAGCTTCCAACCTGGTAACATTTTTGGAAGCAGAGAAAAACTATCTTACCGTCCTTCGAGGATATTTCGAACAATTGTATCTTTATTACAATTCTATCGAAGTATTTAGAGCGGCTATTGGCAAATTGGGGAATGTAAATGACTAAAGAAAGAATAATCGAATTAGCAAAAAGTATAAATAAATATTGGTATATTGCTATCTTGTGTGTATTGATCGGTGGATATTTTGTATATCAAAAAGTAATTTCAAAACCAACAAAATCGGAAAATGCAGCGAGTCCAAAAGATAAACGCATCGTAATTTCTGAAGATATTCTAAAATCACATCCTCTCTCTTATGTAAAATTAAGAGAACGAGGATTTTATGAAGAAATTATTCTACCGGGAAAAGTTTCTTATGACTTAGAAAATCTTGCTAACGTAGGCTCGAGGGTAACAGGGCGCATAACCGAAGTTTTCGTAAAAGAGGGGGACCAAGTAAGACAGGGAAGCAGACTTGCGACTATTTCTTCTGTTGAGTTAAGCAATGCTCAGTCCAATTACTTAAAATCAAAAGTGAGACTAGAGGCACTCAAGATTCAAGCACAGCGGGCTAATGAGCTTTACGAAAAAAAAATCATTTCCTCTAGAGAATTTGAAATTGCGAACATGGAATATAAAACTGTAAAGACTGAAATGGATACTAGCTATAATACGCTAGAAATTTTTGGTCTCACAAAATCAGAAATTCAAGGACTCGAATCCGGCAGCCAAAAACAACAGAACCTAACAATTCGTAGCCCCATCCATGGAACAGTTACGAATAGAAAAGCTGTAAATGGAGAAGCTGTAAACATCGAAGAAAATCTTTTTGTCATTGCAGACTTGCGTAGACTCTGGATTTTACTCGATGTCTATGAAAAAGATTTATACTCAGTAAAAATCGGCGCCGAAGCAACAGTAACCACACTTGGCGATAGACCAGAAACAGTAAAAGCATACGTTGCCCATGTAAGCGAAGTGATCGATCAAGTGAAGCATACAGCGGAAATCCGCTTAGAAGTAAACAATGGCGAGTCCATGTTAAAGCCGGGACAAACCATCAGCGCAAAAGTGCAGGGTCTCATCTCTGGTAGCAAGTCACGCAAAATCATGGTTGTCCCCGCCGAAGCAGTTCATAAGATAGAAGGCAAATCAATCGTATTCTCTGCAAACCCAGATGGATCTTTTGAAGCTTTAGAAATAGTTACGGGAGAAGCAATTGACGATGATATAGAAATTAAGTCCGGTATCCCACAAGATAAAAACATAGTAAGCGAGGGTTCCTTTGTCCTAAAAAGTGAGTTCTTAAAATGATTGAATCACTGATTGCATTTTCCATAAAAAAAAGATTCGCAGTTATTGTTGTGACTGCCCTTATTTCTCTCGTTGGACTTTACAACGCAATTCATCTTTCCGTTGATGCAGTTCCTGATGTAACCAATGTGCAGGTATCTGTTGTTACCCCTTCTCCCGGTCTATCTCCTATCGAGGTAGAGCAATTCATCACCTATCCTGTAGAGATTGCAATGACAGGTCTTCCGAATGTAGAAGAAATTCGTTCGATCTCGAGAACAGGGGTAAGCAGTGTAACGATTGTATTTAAAGACCATGTAAACATTTGGTTTGCGAGACAACTTGTAAACGAAAGATTAAAAGATGTAGAAAATGATATTCCTCCTGGCTATGGAACTCCCGGCTTATCTCCAGTAGCCACAGGTCTAGGGGATATTTATGAGTTTGTGCTAACATCCGACCGTCACAGTCCGATGGAGCTTAGAACCTACATGGACTGGGAATTATCTAAAAAAATAAAATCTCTGCCAGGTGTAATTGATGTAAATACAATCGGTGGAGAGGTAAAGCAATACCAAATTCTAATCGATCCACGAAGACTAGCTGCACATAATATTACTTTTTCTGATTTATTAGATAGGCTTCAAGAAGTAAACCGCAACGCCGGCGGTGGCTATGTTATGAAAGGCAATGAGCAAATAGTCATTCGAGGAGAAGGTCAATTCAAGTCTATCGAAGAGCTTGCAAATACTGCAATCAATACGGATAAGGACGGTATACCCCTACTACTCGGAAACATTGCGACAGTAAAAATTGGTCCATCGATTCGATTTGGACTTATAACAAAAGGCGGCAAAGGGGAAGTAGTCGGTGGAACCGTCATGATGCTCATAGGAGAAAACTCCCGCGAAGTGGTAGAAGTAATTAAAAAAAGAGTAGAAGAATTAAAAAAAGATCTCCCAGAAGGAATGAAAATCGAACCATTCTACGATCGATCTGAATTTATCAATCGAGCTTTAAAAACCGTATTTATCAACTTAGCCGAGGGCGCCATATTAGTGTTTGTCGCTCTGATCATATCCCTTGGAACAGTCAAGGGTGGTGCGTTAGTCGCCTCGGCTATTCCAATTTCTATGCTAGTAGCAGTCATTTTCATGCGGCAAATCGGTGTTGTAGGTAACTTAATGAGTTTGGGAGCACTAGACTTTGGACTCTTAGTGGACGGTCCAATTGTAATGTTAGAATCAGTGATGGCAGGCTTTATTGCCAAACGGTCAATGTTTCCAGACACAATTGACGATGCTGAAAAAAGAATTCGGTCAGTGGAACTAATTCAGAGTAGCTGCATTCGAGTAGCACGTGCAGCAGCTTTCTCTGTCGCCATTATCATGCTGGTCTATTTACCACTCATGGTATTAGAAGGAGTCGAAGGAAGAATGTTTCGTCCAATGGCGATTACTGTTGCTTTGGCGCTCGCGGCTGCCCTGCTTTTTTCTTTAACTACTTTTCCTGCTGGAGTTTCTTATCTATTTGAAAATCCAGAATTTCATCACAGTCATTACTGGGATGTATTAGAAGAGAAGTATAAAATTTTTCTAAACTTTGGACTTTCCAAAAGAAAAGAAGTAATTCTAACCTCAATTGGAGTTGTTGTTTTTTCTTTAATTGTGGGAATGAGTCTAGGAGCAGAGTTCTTACCACGGATCGATGAAGGAGAATTAAATATAGACGTTAAGCGCCTTCCTTCTACATCGATCAATCATTCCAGAGATCTGAATAGTGAAATCGAAAAAGTCTTAATGAGTTTTCCTGAAGTTACAAGTGCAATTTCTAAAACAGGAAGAGGAGAATCTGCCGCCGAGCCTGTAGGAACCGATGAAGGGGAACTCATGGTTAAACTCAAAGACAAAAAAGAATGGACAACTGCTAAAGACCGAGAAGAACTCATGACCATTATGAAAGATAAAATCCTTTCTACTGTGCCATCTAGTTATATCAGTATGTCTCAACCAATTGAAAATAGAGTTAACGCACTATTAGCCGGTTCCAAGGCAGACATTGTAATAAAAGTATATGGAGATGATTTAGTTCAATTAAAAAAAATCGGCGAGGACATTGCCGAAATTTTAAAAGAAATCCAGGGAACAGGTGACCTCAGAGTCCAACGCGTATTAGGTCTCCCTCTTTTAGAAATCAAAGCAAATAGAGCGAAAATGTCAAGATATGGAGTATCGGCTAACGAGATGTTAGACATTGTGGAGACTCTTCGAATTGGTCGCAATGCTGGAAAAGTTTTCGAAGGACTCAAGCGATTTGATTTAGTCGTAAGACTCGATGTGGATTTCAGTGAAATTGAATTTATAGAAAATATTCCTGTAATGACTTCCTTTGGCACTACCGTTCCACTCGGGCAAATCGCAGATATAAAAATCGAAGAAGGACCTGCTTCGATTACACGTGAAGCTCTTAAAAGAAGACTTTTCGTAGAAGTAAATATTAGAGGAAGAGATCTTGTAAGTTATATCAATGAAGCAAAAGAAAAGACTGCAAAGATTACTAACGATTTGCCGGAAGGATACTATGTTCAATGGGGTGGTCAATTCGAAAATTTCACCCGCGCCAAAAACAGATTAGCCCTTGTTGTGCCAATCGCAATGGTAATTATCTTTTCGATGCTTATTGCTGCCTTCGGAAGTGTCCGCTATGCAATCGGAGTATTCATGGTAGTTCCACTGGCAGTTGCCGGCGGAATCTTAAGTTTGGTCTTTCGCGGGCTACCTTTCAGTATCCCGGCCGGAGTTGGATTCATTGCTGTTAGCGGTATAGCAGTATTAAACGGTGTAGTCTATGCATCGGTATTAAGAGAACAATTACAAGAAGGCATCAAGCTTTCTCAAGCTGTCATTAAAGCATCAGTTCTTTCTCTTCGCCCAATCATGACAACAGAGACCATTGCCGCTATTGGTTTTATACCGATGGCTATTTCGTCTAACGCAGGAGCAGAAGTGCAAAGACCGCTAGCCACAGTTGTAATCGGAGGAGTTTTAGTAGCGACGCTTCTTTCTAGATTACTCCTGCCAATTGCCATGGAATATTTATTAAAAGATGTTGCTTTCGAAATTCCACTACCAGGAGCTGAATCTGATGGGATCAATGTAGCAATATTGGAAAAGGAAAGTATTACTTCTGTCGAAGAAAGAAAATTGAATGAGCCAGAAAATCATAATAAAAAGTCTCATGCAAAGAAAAAAGAAAAGCCAAAACAAATAGATATAGATTAGAATGGAAGATATAAAACAGGCAAATCATAAAACTTTTTATGAAGGTGAAAACTTATTACTGGAGATCAGCGGTATACTAGACGTTACCTCTACCCCAAAAATTTGGAAAGAAACCAGTAAAATTATTCAAGAGAGCAAATTTAAAAAATTAGTCATTCAAGCAAATGGAATTCATGATTGCGAAGGAGTTGGAATCGCCCTTTTATTTCATTACAAAAAAATGGCGAGGATCTTAGATGTAGAAATAGAGATTCAAGGACTGGAAAAAAAATTTGAGGATTTATTGAATTTCTTCACGCATGAAAATGAAGTAAAAGCATTCGTAAATTTCCAGGACTCATGGAATACACCGGAAAAAATTGGATACCATACAGTTCAACTCTGGGAAGAAATAAAATTTATCATTAACTTTATCGGCGAGTGTTCTGTTCTGCTGTTTAGTTCCTTAAAACATCCCAGTAAAATTAAATGGCTTGAAGTAGTTAAGTTAGCGGAAAACGCAGGAGTAAACGCTCTACCGATTATTGTGTTGATTGGATTTTTACTCGGTTTAATCATGTCTTTTCAATCCGCAATACCAATGCAAAGATTTGGAGCAGAAATTTTTGTAGCCAATTTAGTTTCTATGTCACTCTTTCGAGAACTAGGACCTCTCATGACGGCTGTAATTATCGCCGGTAGGACTGCCTCCTCATTTGCCGCTGAATTAGGAACGATGAAAGTCAGCGAAGAAATAGATGCAATTACAACGATGGGACTAAGTCCTTTGCAATTCTTGGTCATACCACGATTAATCGCTGGAATTATCATTAGCCCAATGCTCACAATTTTTTTTAATCTAGCCGGCTTAATTGGAAGCGCTGTAGTTATGATGTCATTTCAATATCCTTTCATAACTTTCGTTAATCAAGTGTTATCCGCTGTAAAAAACCCTGATATGTTCGGTGGACTTTTTAAAGCAACAGTTTTCGGGGGAGTGATATCAGCTATCGGTTGTTTTCATGGATTAAACACGAGCACCGGTGCAAGCTCTGTTGGGGAATCAACAACAAAGTCCGTTGTAAATGGAATCATTTCCATAGCAGTATTAGACGGAGTTTTTTCAGTATTATTTTATTATCTAGGAGTGTAAATTTATTGACTAATTTGCATAAGTCTTGTCTAGTTTGAAGTAACTATATGAAGGCAGATTCAAACAAACCAATCATTGAAGTAAAAAATTTCACCGCTGTCATGGGTGGTGAGATGATCATAGATAATATCAGCTTTGAAGTGAACGCGGGAGAAATTTTTGTTATTCTTGGTGGGTCGGGTTGCGGAAAGAGCACACTTCTAAAACACATGATTGGACTCATAGAGCCTTCCGCTGGCGATATCGAAATCGAAGGGGAGAACATTGCAACTGCCTCTGAAGAAATAAAAAAGAAAATTCAAAATCGAATCGGTGTCATGTATCAACAAGGAGCTCTCTTTGGTTCCATGAGCTTAATTGAAAATGTGAGTTTGCCGCTTAAGGAGTTTACAACGTTTAGCCCCGAAGCAATTCATCTCATAGCGAATATGAAATTGCAAATGGTTGGACTTGATAAATACGCAAGACATATGCCTTCCGAAATTAGCGGAGGCATGAAAAAGCGAGCCGCTATCGCCAGAGCAATGGCACTTGACCCCAAAATTCTTTTCTTGGACGAACCTTCTGCTGGCTTAGACCCAATTACCTCCGCTGAATTAGATCACTTAATCAAGCGCTTATCGCGCAACTTTAATATTACATTTGTTGTGGTAACTCACGAGCTAGAAAGTATTTACTCAATTGCCGACAGAGTTATCATGCTTGATAAGCGTGTAAAAAAAATTGTGGCTACAGGCAAACCATCTTACTTAAGGGATAATAGCGATAATCCATGGGTTCGTCAATTTTTCAGAAGAGAAATTAATACAATATAAAAGAGGAAAAAATATGAGACAAAGAATGAATTATTATAAAATTGGATTATTTGTAATTTCGAGTATATTCATCGTTTCTGTGTTCATCATTATACTTGGAGCAGGGAATCTTTTTCAAAAAAATTTAATTCTAGAGACCTACTTCGATGAATCTATTCAAGGTCTAGATGTAGGCTCGATCGTAAAATTTCGCGGGGTTAAAATTGGCACAGTAAAGGAAATTACATTTGTGCAAGACAAATACAAATTAGACGCTGATAGCCCTAACTTCTCACAGGGAAGATATGTGCTAGTAAAAATGGCTGTTAAAAATTTCTTTAATCTAAATTCAAGAAGTGAGATTGATACAGTAGTAAAGCAAATGGTAGAAAATGGACTTCGAATAAAGCTTACCTCACAAGGTCTCACCGGAACTTCTTATTTGGAAATTGATTATTTAAATAAAGAATCAAATGAGCCATTAGGAATTAGTTGGGATCCTAATGATGTGTATGTTCCATCTACTAAGAGCACGATTACAAAGATCGGTGCCTCTATGGACGAGTTTCTAAAAAAATTAGACGCAGCGGATATTGAGAATATGGCGAAGAATTTGAATACGTTAGTTGTCACGCTCGATGAATCGTTAAAGGCGGCAAATATAGGCGAGATGTCTGCAAATGGAAATGCGCTCCTTGCAGAGATTAGAGAAACTAATAAAGAACTTAAAAAAATTGTTGCTAACCCTAAAATGCAAGATCTCCCAACGAAATTAAATGAATCTCTAACACTTATGTCTCAGAGTATGAACAAACTAAACAATATGTTGAGCAATAATAATAAGGATATTTCAGTAGCAGTAGAAAATTTTAGAATCGTAACAGAAGATTTAAGAGAAGTGAGCAACAATGCAAAAAAGTATCCATCGATGTTACTTTTCGGAGAAGCTCCAAAAACTTCTGAGATGGGGAAAAAATGAAAAAAATAGTCAGCATTTTTTGCTTTACATTAGTTATTAGCCTCATCGGATGTGTAAGCATTTCAAAGGAAGCACCAAAGAAAAGATTTTTTGCGATTGAAGCTGATCTCTCTAAAATAAAAAAAAGCCCAACAGTCAAATTCCCAAAGCTTCGTATCAATAAATTAAAGATCAATTCCAATTATGAAGGAAAGGAATTTATATATAGAAAAGACCTTGATTTTGAAAGTGACTACTACAACCAATTTTTAACATCTCCTCCTACCAACATTACCGAGCAAGTAATTACATGGCTAAACGAAAGTAAACTATCAGAGGTAATCACAAATAGAATTAGTAGCTCTGATTCCAATTTATTACTAGAGGGTAATATTAATTTGCTTTACGCTGATTTTTCCGGTGGTAAAATATATTCAATCGTAGAAATTGAATTTTATCTTTCTGACAATCTCAAAGACCAGGTCGTATTCAAGAAACTTTATTCAAAAAAAATACTGTCTCCAGACAAAGAACCTGTATCCATTATCCGCGCCTGGAATCAAGGACTTACTGAGATTTTAATTACACTAGAAAACGATTTAAGAGCTATTACTTATTAGTAACTCACCTTAGCCAGTAGCAGCGAACCCACCGTTAGGTGAACCTAGCACTAGGCGCTGGTCACTTACTTTGCTAAAGGTGAGTTCGTAAAGAAAAATTATTGACTTCTTTTTTCAAAAAACCAACTCTTGTAAATAAAATAGAGAAGAGGTAAAATATGAAACAAAGTATATTCTTTCTTGTAGTGCTTTCGATGCTTGGAATCCAATCCATTTCGGCAAAATGTCAATACAACTCTGATTGGAAAAAATCAGATGGTAAGCGAATTATCGTCTGTGTAAATGGTGATAGCTTTAGTGACAGAGACAAGGCAAGAGCAACATGCGCAAAGATAAAGGGATCATCTTGTAGCACAGCTAGTTCTTTTTCTAGTTCTTGCAGTAATAATGAATGCTATGACGAGTCTGGAAAGCAAAGTAATTCACTGTCCGGCTATTAACAACTAATGACAATTAACCCCTTTTAAAATGTCTCATAGCATTTGTTTTTCAGAATACTCAATGCTATGAGATAAAACGCACACACTTTGTGTTCTTGGACAGACAACGATGCCTATCCTACCGTTTTTTGCTTCACATTTTTTTATTCCTATTTCAACTCTCTGTGCACTTTGCGGTAATTAAAAGTTACCCCTTAAAGAGTAGCTCAATGCTTTTAAATCCACCAGAAATATTATAGACTTTAGAGAAACCGGACTGTAACAAAATTCTGGCGGCCAGATGTCCACGAAAACCTACTTGACAATGGATAAAAATTTCTTTATCTTTCGGAACTTCTGACAGCCTTTTACGCAAATCCGGCAAAGGAATATTAACCGCAGTTGGAAATTTGCCAGCGGAGAATTCATTTGGATTCCGCACATCTAAAACAAACAACGATCTGTCTTTATTGTAAGCATTTAAAAATTCTTTCACAGTCACAGTTGGACTAAAACCATGACGATCATTTGAGGAAACAAAAGCTGCCATGTTCACAGGATCATTTGCAGAAGAAAATGGTGGCGCATAACAAAGATCTAACTCTTCTAAGTCCTCAATGTGAAGACCACCAAGAATAGCAGTTGCAATCACATCGACTCTTTTCTCAACGCCTTCTTCTCCAAATGCTTGCGCTCCTAGAACTTTACCAGTCTCATTCGAGTAGGTTAATTTCAAGCTCAATTGCTTAGAGCCTGGATAATATCCAGCATGATGATTAGGATGAACTGTTACAGAGGATGCTGGAATATTTTGTGTTTGTTTTTCTGTGAGTCCTGTCATCGCATAAACTTTATTAAAGATTTTTACAACAGAAGATCCAATAGAGCCCGAATATTTTTTTCGTTCTCCACATGCATTGGCTCCCGCAATTCTTCCCTGTCGATTTGCAGGACCTGCCAAAGGAATACGCGTCTTAGCCCCTGTTATACGATTTGTGATTTCAGCCATGTCACCAACTACGTAAATGCTAGAATCAGAAGACTCCATAAACTCATTTACAATTACCCCCCCAGTCTTTCCGATTTCCAAACCAGATTGTTTGGCAAGTTCTAATTCAGGACGAACACCAATGGAAAATAAGATCATCTCAGCAGGAATTTTTGCTCCACTTTCTAAAATCAGATTTTTTGCAGAAGGTTCATATCCCATTGCAGAATCTGAAGTAATAACATTGATCCCTTTTTCAACTAACGTCCTTTTTATAGACTCCGCAAATTCAGGATCTGCAATTGGCATTACATGCTCATACTTTTCCACGAGGCTAACTTTGAGTCCGCGCTCTACTAGAGCTTCTGCCATTTCGAGACCAATAAAACCAGCTCCAACTACGACAGCGCTCTTCGGAGAGTTCGAATCTATGAAATTATGAATGCGATCCATATCATCAATATCTCTTAGCGTAAAAGCATTCTCATTCGATATATTAGGAATTGACGGCAAAATAGGATTAGCGCCTTGTGAAAGAATTAGCTTATCGTAGAAAACTTTTTCCTCACCTTTGATAGATTTTACTAGGACAAATTTTTCTTGTCGATTGATCTGAATTGCTTCTGTTCCGAGACGAACTAAAATCCGGTAACGCGAATAAAAGCTATCAGGAGTTTGCAAAATTAGGTTACTCCTAGATTTAATCTCTCCTGAAATATAATAAGGCAGACCGCAGTTGGCAAATGATATATAGCCGCCTCTCTCTAAGATTGTAATCTCAGCCAATTCATCAGACCGTCTAGCTCTTGCCGCTGCCGTAGCACCGCCAGCAACACCACCAATAATTAAAATCTTCCTATTCATAAAATCCCTCTTTTATTACATACCATACCCCATTGGGTATATTGCAACTAAAAAATTATTCAAAAATTCTGTTTACTGCATTTAAAGCACCAAGAACAACAGCAGGAATTCCCTGCCCAGGAAATACAGTATCTCCTACGAGGTATAAATTAGCAAAAGGTGGGTTATTTGGTGTCATAAAGAGCAAATTCGACCGAATCGAATGTGGAATTCCTCCAACAAAGCCATTTTTACGTTTCGTATAAAATTCAAACGTTTTAGGAGTGCCGTCGAGTGGATAAAGTTTATTTGCCGCTCTCAACTCAGGAAATGCGAAGTCAAACTCTTCTAGGATAAAACTGGTTGTAAGTTCTTTCTTTTTTTTATAAGCATCTTTACTCAAAGCTAGCCATTCATTTGGATTCGTGTGTGTAGAAATTGTCACAGTTCTAAATCCTTCCGGTGCTCTCTCTCGATCTTGTGCATGAGAGAAAGATACAAAAAAAGCCTGCGCTTCACAATTAGGGATCTTATTTCGACTATGAATCTGATAATAGAGCGAAGGTAAATCTACATCAGATTCAATAGCAAAATAGAGAGTAAACGCTCCTGGGGCAAATTTGTATTTTTTTGATTGCGAAAGAAAATACTTTTGTATTTCTCCTTCCGTAATTTCTGCCATATTCCAAATCGGGATGCTGGAAACGATTCCTCTTGATTTATAAATATTTCCTTTCTCTGAAACTACATCATAATGATCTTTCTTACGGGTAATAGATATTACCTTTTCTCTCAACACAATACTCCCATTTAGTTCAATGAATTTATTTAAAACCAATTCTGCAGGTTTATACATTCCTCCGAGCGGATAATAAGTTTCTGCCGGATACGCAAGTCCCATAGTCGCGGTAAGCATTGGTGCTAAATCAGATTTACTCTGAGTCGTAATTAGCAATTGCTCATCGATAAATTGACGAAAAGGAAGACTATTTATTTTAAAATTTCCCATTTCTTCTGATACAGATTTAAAGAGTTCGGGTATCATTTGAACCTTCTTCAAATTACTCCATTTCATTAAAGAGACAAAATCAAAAACACTTCGAGGCGGAATTTTTTTATTTTGATCAATGAATTCCCATGCAAGTTTCTCTAGCGTAAATATTTTTTCCCAGAACTGATTCATTTTATTTTCCGGAAAATGGCGATTTACCTCTTCTAGCCATTTTTTAGAATTAGAATAGCGGGTAATAACTGCATTGCCCATTTTAATAATCATACCGGGGTCAATTTGAATGAGGGAGGGCAGAATGTTTAGCTCTTGAAATAACTTTCCCAAAGGCTGGTGAGAGCGAACTCCACTCAAAGTGGTTGCTCCAACATCGAATAAGAACATCTTTCTTCGGAAAAAAGAAGCGCAGCCTCCAATTAAAGTATGAGCTTCGAGAAGTGTTACTCGTAACCCACGTTTTTGCAGAAGAGAGGCAGCGGCTATTCCTCCGTATCCGGCACCGATTACGATAAAATCTTGCATGAAATACTCCGATGTCTATTGGATTAATTGGATTTTTCATGGAAAGCCTATTACTTCAAGCAATTTTTTTTTGTTCACATGAGTAAGCTGTCCCTTTTTTCCGATTAGACCAAAACTCCGAGAAAAAAATCTTGCTTTTTCAAAATGAGAAAATACGATTCCTTTTGCTCAGGAGAAGTTATGCCAGATATAAAATATGTTTGTCTTTCGGATATGCACTTTGGTGCGCAAAATAGTTTACTTACAAAACTTGCCCCAGATGGTCTGAAGCCCAATTTTCTTGAGCCAAGTCCTGTGCTAATTGCCCTTGTCGAAAATCTCCGATCACTTGTAGCGGAAAATCAAGATATAAAACAAAAACCAACGCTCATTCTATTAGGTGATATATTGGAACTTGCCCTCTGTGAAACCAACGAAGCAGGAATGGTATTTGACAGATTCATAGATTTAATTCTTCCCAAAGGCAAAGAGCTGTTTGCCAATATCTATTATATTCCGGGCAATCACGACCACCATCTCTGGGAAATTGCACGCGAATCCCAATATGTAAAATTTATAGAAAGAATGGATGACAAAAATATTCTTCCGTCCATGTGGCATACAACGAATATCTTCATGGAGAATTCTAAGTATCCTACTCGCTGCGATTTTATGAATGGGATTATTCAAAACAATGAACATTTACAAAATTTTAATGTGCAAGTAGCCTATCCAAATTTTGGATTGATAGATGAATCTAGCGGCAAATCAATCTTATTTCATCATGGGCATTTTCTAGAAGATATTTATACATTAATGAGCACTGTCAAAACTTATATATTTCCCAATCAATCCATTCCCGAAGATATTTGGGACATCGAAAAAGAAAACTTTGCATGGATTGATTTTTTCTGGTCAACGATGGGCAGGTCAGGGCAAGTAGGAAAGGGAGTAGAATTAATCTATGATAAAATGACAGACGAAGACAAATTTTCAGAATTACTCCATAACATTGCTGTCAAGATTACACAAAATATTAAGAAGAGTGAGAACGAAGCGGCAACTACATTATTCCGCAAACTCTCCCGTTTCTTTATTCGATTCATTCCCGGACGTAAAATAGAAAAAATTGTATATGCCTTTTTACGAATCACACTAGGAACAATTGCTAAACATGAACGCTCAGATGATAGTGGAAGTCTATCACAAGAAATGAAAGACAAACTAAAACTCTATCTGGATAAAATTTTGTTTAGACAAATCAATAAAGAACGAAAGGACAAAGCTCCAAAGGAAATCCAATTTGTATTCGGTCATACCCATAAGCCTTTTGCAGAAGCTGTGGCTAGTCCTAATTATGCGAAGCCAGTTCAAGTAGTGAATACAGGCGGTTGGGTTGTTGATACCGTTGATCGAAAAGAAACCTACGGTGGAGCAGTTATTTTAATTGATGAAAATCTAAATATTGCTCCCGTTCAAATGTATAGAGAATGCTATCAACCAAATGCGGCTAAGGTCTGTATACTTCCTAATACAGTTGAAAACGAATTCTCGATTCGAATCTCTAAATTGATTTCAGAAAATCAAAAATCGCTTCAATCATTTTCTGAAATCGTTGATAAAGAAATAGATTTAAGAATTATAAATTTAAAGACCAAAATTGACAAATGAAATTAAAAATATAACTAGGAATTAAAAGATTACCACCGATGGACACCGAAAGCACCGATAACAGATTCGATAGTTTTGAACTCTCTTAATCTTTTATCGTATTTTCATCGTTCTTTTATCGGTGTTCATCGGTGGTAAAAAAAGAGGTGTTTATGTATGAAGCGGTGATTATTGGAAGTGGCTTTGGAGGCGGGATTAATGCCTGTCGCCTGAGTAAAAAATGGCCTGGCGGCAAAGTGCTAGTATTCGAGCGAGGGAAGCGTTACCCAATGTATTCTTTTGCAAGGACTCCACATGAAATGTCTAAGAACTTTTGGAATATTCCGTCTGAGACTAAGGCCGGTAATCCGCAAGATGAAGAAAATCTAGGGTTATTTGATATTAGAAACTTTGACAAAATGGATGCAGTGATTTCAGCAGGACTCGGCGGAGGATCTTTGATTTACGCAAACGTTTTCTTAGAACCACCGGATTGGGTTTTTAATGAGCGCTGGCCTGAGACCTGTAAAAAAGAAAAGCTGCAACCCTATTACAAGGTCGCAAAGGACGTCTTAGGCGCAAGACCCATTCCTACTAACGATGATCCAAGAAGAAAAATTAAACGCACGGAAAGATTTCAACAAGTTGCAAAAGAAATGGGTCATGAATCAAATTTACTTGATATAAATGTTTTTTTCGGAAATGATCCTAAGAATCCTACTCCGATTGGAGTTCAAGAAAAAAATAGATATGGAGCTTTACAGACTTCCTGCACTTATTGTGGAGAATGTGATGTAGGTTGCAATACACACTCTAAAAATACACTCGACTTAAACTACCTCTATGTAGCGGAGAATGTCCATAAGGCGGAGATTCGCACCGAACATTTAGTAAAGAAAATTATTCCACTCGATGCAAGCGGCAAAGAGGATGTAACTGCTGATGGAAAAGATGGATATAGGATTTATTTTAGTGATTTAACAAAGCCTATTGGAGGCAATAGAGAAGGATTTGTAGATACTAGAAGAATTGTATTATCCGCTGGAGCCTTAGGCTCAACAGAGTTACTTCTAAAATGCAAAAACGAATTTAAAACTCTACCAAATATTTCTTCTAAACTAGGAGAATATTTTTCTGGGAATGGAGATTTTTTATCTTTTGTAATCAAAGGAAAAGAAGAATCCAATCCCAATTACGGTCCTGTAATAACACAAGCTATTGACTTTAATTTATTTAAAAATCCAGATCCGAAAAGAGCATTTGTTTTAGAAGATGCGAGTTACCCGGCTTTTGGCGCTTGGGCTACCAATTCCATTCCTACTTCTTCGATTTGGAAATCAATCAAATCCACCATCGTAGACATTTGGTATAAAATCACTCGAGGGGGAAGTGCTTATGGTAGATCGGGATATATTTTTGATGATATGCTTTCAAATGATCTCTCACAGAATTCAAGCGTTCTTCTTTTTATGGGGGTGGATAATTCAAACGGTAAAATGTTTTTGAAAGATGGCGAGTTAAATATCAATTGGACGCAAGAAGAAAGTATGCCCCTCTATGAAAAAATTCTAGAAGTATCAAAAAGATTCTATGAAATCACAAAAGCTAAATTCTGGTTTCCACTTTTTAACTGGAATTCAATCACAAAAGATAATGTCACCGTCCACGCCTTGGGTGGATGCGTGTTAGCCGACAATCCTGAGAAAGGTGTTACCAGTGCCGATCGTAAATCTTTTGGACAGGTTTTTGGTTATTCGAATCTTTATGTAGCCGACGGAAGCATAGTTCCCACCGCAGTTGGTGCAAACCCGATCGCCACAATCAGTGCTCTGTCCGAAATGGTTGCCGAGGGGATAACAGGCATTAAACCAGACTCGAGTTTGAAGTAAGGAGGTTTATCTGAGTAAAGTAAGAGTAAAAAGGATTGCAAAAATTTATTCTCTAGATATTATACTCAAATCTAGGAAGGATATAGAATGCAAAGACAAAAGACTGCGATAGTAACAGGTGCTGCAGGTGGAATCGGAATCGAAACCTGCAAGATTCTTATAAACAATGGGTATAAATTAGCAATCATAGACAATGATGAAGAAAAATTAAAATCTCTTGCAGGGATTTTGAAAGTGGAAAGCTTACTAATAGTTTGTGATGTGAGCAAGGAAGAAAAGGTGCAAGACGCAATCAAACAAGCTATTTCAAAATTCGAGAAAATTGATGTCCTGGTTTGTTTAGCCGGTGTGATTCGCCCTGGTTTATTTGAAGAAGTCCCAATGCAAAATATTAGACTGCAAATGGAAGTAAATTTCTTCGGTGCAGCCTATTTTATTCACAAATTAATTCCCCATTTCAAGAAAAATGGTAGCGGTAAAATTGTAGTAGTTTCTTCACTTGCGGGCATTGTCCCTGCTCCAAAACACAATATGTATGTCGCATCCAAATTTGCGCTCAGAGGTTTACTGCAAACGCTATTTTTAGAATTAAAAAAATTCAATATACAAGTAACCAACGTTATGCCAGATGCAATTCTCACACCGATGCTAAAATATACAGCAACGCAAGACGCATCGCCAATGGCATATGCAAATTATCCGCTACCACCAGAAGATGTAGCAAATGCAGTATGGAAGGGTATACAAACTGGAAAAATTGAGATATACGTCCCTTATTCGCAAGGTATTCTAGCAAGACTAGCTCAATTCTTTGTCGGTCTAATACCGATTATCTGGCCTACCTTCGAAAAAAAAGGTTTAGTAAATAAAGAAAAACTTAAAAAATTAGGAATTCTAGATTAATTAAAAATAGGAGAAATTGAAAATGGAAAAACCAGTAGTAGAATTAACATTCACAGAGGAAATGAAAGGTTTCCTTACCTTAGGAGCAGAGAATTTTGAAAGTGGATTTAAAGAAGGCAAAGAAGCAAATCGCTTTTTTATGTTTCATTCGGAAATTACAATTGAAGATGTTTTCAAATTCGATAAAACACCATCTCTCGCATCTCCCATGAAAGGATGGATTGAGTCTGAATTATTCGGAGGAAAAGTTCCCTACGAAAAAGCATTTTTTAATTTGTATGTTGATACAGATAATCCAAAACATAAATTTATGAAATATAGAATCTACTTTAAAAATAAATTATCAGGCGAAGATCTCACACTCTTTGGGTTCAAAGACATAAAAGATGATCCTTTGTTTGATATTTGGGAAGATACAACAACGCTATTTACAAGAATTTATAAAGGTATTACCGATAGAGAAGATGATACAGGTGTAATCGCAAAAGGAATTATTAAAATTTATATGCTAGATTTTTTAAAGCAGCTAACCACGTTTAGAGTAAAAGGCGCGGATCCTGTCACAAATCTGGAAGCCTTTGTAGATTTTAACAAAATGTTTCTAGGCACACTTTATGATGTGTATGCTCCAAAATTATCAGTTACAGAATAGAAATTGAAATATATCTCCGAGGAAAAAAAATGAATCGAATTCTACTTCTCCTAGTTCTTGCCTTTACGCAGTTGTATTCAGAGGCTAATCTGAATGATGCGCAAAATGAAATCTCTATTGGCAAAGAGATAGAATATCTGGAAGTCAAAGAAGATAATCTAAATTTTGAAGCAGTTAAATTGCCAGAAAATCTCTCTCGTTTTAAAAAATCCGAAATTGAAACTCCTAACTTTGGCCATACACTCTCTGCCTATTGGTTCAAATTCAAAGTAACGAATCATTCCAGCGAATCAGATTGGTTTTATCAAATGCGATTTCCTGTAATGGATTACTTCTCTTTTTTCAGTCCCGACTCTTCCGGGAATTATACTGAGAAAAAATCTGGTGCCTATATTCCTTTTTCAGAGCGAGATGTGGATAATCGAAACTATGTGTTTAAACTTCATTTAGAGAAAGGGGAATCGAAAGAAATATTTATCTATGCTAAGACTAGCGGAAATTTACAATTACCCTCATCCATTATTAAGAAAGATGCTTTTATAAAAGAAGACACGAATCAAAAGTTTCTCTTCGGATTTTATTTTGGTATGATGTGCGTCATTGCTGTTTATAACTTTTTCCTTTTTCTTGCAGTGAAGGATTTAAGCTATATGTATTATGTTACTTATATTTTAAGTTTTATATTCATTCAGTTAGGATTAAGTGGACTCGGGGCTGAGTATGTATGGCCTAATTTTTCTTGGATGACTTTGCATTATTACCCATTGTTCACAGGCGTTTCCATTTCAGGCGTGAGCTTGTTTAATAAATACTTTTTAAAGACAAAAGAAAAATTTCGAAAGAGTAATATATTCTTAAACATTTCTATCGGAATTGGAATTGTATTAATGCTCTCCACTGTTACACTGCCAACCTATTTAAGCATTCAACTTGCTGTTTCCTTGGTATTGCTTCCTATCATTGGAAGCTTTATAATCGCTATCAGTGCTTTACGAAATGGATTTTCTCCAGCAAGATATTTCTTAGTTGCGTTTTCAGTTTTAATTGCCGCAGTGCTTATCATTTTATTTAGGTCAATAAATCTATTACCTACAAATTTTATTACAGAATATGGAATGTATATTGGATCTGCAATTGAAGTAGTTCTTCTTTCTTTTGCGTTAGCCGATAGAATTAATATTTTGAAAAGGGAAAAAGAAGCCACGCAAAAAGAAGCTTTAGTGTTACAAACTCAACTCACAGAGTCTTACGCACGTTTTGTGCCGAAAGAATTTTTAGTCATACTTAGCAAGGATTCCATACTAGATGTAAAACTAGGAGATCAAGTTTTAAAAAATATGTCGATCATGTTTGCTGATATCCGCTCCTTTACAACCCTATCGGAGAAAATGGCACCCAAAGAAAATTTTAATTTTATAAACTCTTATCTAAAACGAATGAGTCCTATCATTAAGGATAATGGCGGTTATATTGATAAATTTATGGGTGACGGCATAATGGCGTTATTCAGTGGTTCTGCGGATAACGCGATTAAGGCGGCAGTTGATATGCAAAAATATTTAATCCATTACAATATTGACAGAGAATACAGAGGTTATAAAGCAATAGACGTAGGCATTGGGGTTAATACTGGTATGCTCATGCTAGGTGCAATCGGTGGAGAGAATAGAATGGAAGGAACTGTAATCTCTGATACTGTAAATCTAGCTTCTCGTATTGAAAGTCTAACCAAAACCTATGGCGTCAAAATTGCAACTAGTGAGTGGACATTTAATTCTCTTGCAAATAAAGATCAATACTTACATAGATTCCTAGATAGAGTGAAAGTAAAAGGTAAAAATGAACCCGTCATTATCTATGAAATATTTGATGGAGATACGCCTGAGAGCATTGACTTGAAAGCAAAAACTATGCAGGATTATAATCAGGGAATCAAACTATACTACGATAAAAAATTCGAAGAATGCCGTCCCTATTTTCAAAATGTTTTACAGACTAATGCTAATGATAAAGTAGCAGAGATGTATATTCAAAGATCTCATTATAGTAATCGTAGTTCTGACTGGGATGGATCTGAGAGAATGCTGGAAAAATAAAAAAGTTTAAAAAGCCATTGCAGTCCTCATCAGGGAATCGTTAAATATTCTCTGGCTCAACAAGTCTTACGGCGGCATATAGCATTATGCCGCTAATTAGAATATCTACAAATACCATAATGACCATCATCTTAGAGCTTGTGATGAGCCAGGTCATTACACCTTTCACGAAGATTCCTAGAATGGAAAAATTCACAAGAGCGACTAACGTCCAAAATTTCTTTTTCTTTCTAGTATCTACTATGGAAAAAGATTTTAAATAAGTGAATGCTGCAAAAAAAGAAAATAGAGTTTGAAAACAAAATCCAAAAATAGGAGCCGTCGAATAAAAGCCTTGCTCTGGATGAGAAGAATCAAAATTTAAAAGTGGTCCTAATTTCAGCGACGACAAAGAAATAAAAACAGGAAGGTCAGCATCATGAACAATTAAATCTAAACACCAATGACCAAAAACTCCTAAAAAAACAGCTAGGAAAATTCCATTGATCCTCTTCCATACTTTAAAAAACAAAGCGAAAATAAGTGCGATTAGGAGTGCGCCCACAAAGGAATGAGAGACAATCTGCTGAAATAAAATCATATCTCCAATGTATTGAAACGGAGAATTTATCTTCATAATCTCAATTGGTTCTGATAGTGGGATTAGATTCAAATTCAAAATCACCCATACTAACTCAACGGCTTCACTAGCTAAGAGTAATATCCAAAAAGGAATTTCTTTAAACTTCGATTTGATTATAAATGCACTTGATAGATGCCCGGCTGCTGTCATAAAAAATCCCTCTTTGAAAACTAAAAGTAAATTTATACTTTACTAGTATGCAAGGTATAATATTATTTATCTATTTTTTCAAACAATTAATAAATAGATATGTTTTTTTAGAAACAGGAATTTTAATCTTGTTTTAAAAAAATCCATATAGCTTAAAGGATATTATGCACTATATTCTAATCACCGGAATCAATTCTGGAATCGGCGAGGCAACCTGTGAATCCTTGCTTCAAAAAGGCTACCATGTATTCGGGTCAGTTCGTGATAAAAAAACCGCAGATTCACTCAAAGAAAAATTAGGCACGAATTTTACTCCACTCCTATTTGATATTACAGATGAAGCTGGTATTGAAAAAGCTGTCTTTGTTGTAAAATCTAAGCTTGGTAGTGATGGATTAACTGCGTTAGTAAATAATGCGGGCATTGTAGTCTCCGGAGCACTCAAAGATTTATCTGTATCCGAATTCAAAAAGCAATTAGATGTAAATTTAGTCGGAACGTTTGCAGTGACAAAGGCATTTCTGCCGCTACTCGGAACTAATAAAAATACATCATTCAAGCCTGGGCGGATAATCAATATTAGTTCTCTAAGCGGCATACGAACAGTGCCCTTTCTTGCCGCCTACTCAATCTCCAAACATGGAATGGAAGCATTTACAGATGGTCTTAGGAGAGAATTGATGTTATACGGAATTGACGTAATTGGAATTCTTCCTGGTTCAGTAAATACATCTCTGATTGGGAAATTGGAATCGGGAATTGACGAGGCTTCTAAAAATTCTGAGTATGCGCCAATGCTTAAAAGGTTTAAAGAATTAAATGAGGCTAAGGTCAAAGAGGGGGTTCCCATTTCAAAAGTAGTTAATACAATCATCAACGCCATTGAAAATCCAAATCCAAAAACAAAATACCTTCTAAGAACTAGCTTTTTTATGGATTTTCTTTTTCCCGCCTTACTTCCTACAAGATTATTTGATAGAATTATTGCAAAAAAATTAGGAATACTAAAATGAGAATTATTAACACAATACTTTTTACAAAGACTACTTTTCTCGGATTCATTTATGTGAATTTATTTTTAACCTGCGCATTACCCATGTTTGCCTCCGATGAGTTAGGAGTTATTTCTCTAAAAGAAGAAAATCAATCATATGATATAGCAAAGCAAGCGCGAGTCTTTGTAGATGATAAGGGTTCGTATTCCTTTGAGCAAATTAAATCTCTTCCTGAATCAAGTTTTCAACCTCATAAAAATTTTAATTTTGGCTTATCTAAAAAAACATATTGGATAAAAATGCAAATTCAATCCCATAGTGTAGACCAGGATTGGTTACTCGAAATTGCTCACCCAGTTTTAGATCACGTGGATTTATACACACCGCAAGAGGATGGAACCTATACAACGACACTTTACGGAGACACTCTACCGTTCTACGATCGTCATTTTAAACATAGAACTTTTTTATTCGAACTCCCATTAAAAACAAATGACCCTAAAACTTTTTATTTAAGAGTAAGCTCGGAAAGCACTGTTTCCATTCCTATGAAAATTTGGAATGAAAAAGCAATGACGGAGCACAAATCCGATGAGCAAATTCTATTTGGCCTTTACTATGGATTAATTCTAGCAATGGCGTTGTATAATCTCTTCTTATTCATCTATGTAAAAGATTTGAGCTATTTATTTTACGTTATGTATATTGTTTCGTTTGGACTTTTGCAAATGAGTTTAAATGGATTAGCATTTCAATATGTCTGGCCAAATTCTACTTGGCTTGCAAGTTACGCGCCCACTTTTTTAATCCCGTTTTCTGTTTCCTTCATCATTCAGTTCACAAGATACTTTATATTATCCGCCAAGAACTCACCGCGCATGGATAAATTTTTCAAAGTCTGGGTTTGGTTAGGGATTATTTTGACGGTGAATGCAATGGTAGTAAGCATATCCTCTATATTGTGGATAATAGTTGCCTACATTCTTTTCGGACTTCCATTCATGATTGGAACTGCAATCTACGTCTGGAGAAAAGGATATAAACCTGCCGCCTATTACTTAATTTCTTGGTCCGCTTTTTTTATTGGTGGTCTTCTTTATAGCTTTAAATCCCTCGGTATACTTCCCAATATTTTTATAACAACCTATGGGATACAAATCGGTGGGGCAATGGAAGTTATCCTCCTCTCGATTGCACTTGCTGCAAGAATCAACATGATGAAGAAAGAAAAAGAAGATGCACAGAAGTATGCCATCGAAATGCAAACCCTGCTCGCAAATTCCTACGCTCGCTTTGTTCCAAAGCAATTTTTATCGAATCTTGGAAAAAATTCTATTCTAGACGTAAAACTAGGAGATCAAATTTCAAAAGAAATGACTGTGATGTTTGCGGACATTCGTTCCTTCACAGACTTATCCGAAAAAATGACGCCTGAGCAAAATTTTAATTTTATCAATTCCTACTTAGGAAGAATGAGTCCGATCATTCAAAGCAATCATGGTTACATTGATAAATTCATGGGTGACGGCATAATGGCGTTATTCGATGGAACCCCAGACAATGCATTGAATGCGGCAATACAAATGCAAAAGCATATTCTAGTTTACAATCTTCATAGAAACAAACAGGGGTATGAACAAATTAATATTGGAATAGGAATGCACACGGGCAGACTCATGTTAGGCGTAATCGGTGGAATAGAAAGAATGGAAGGAACTGTAATTTCTGATTCAGTAAATCTTGGATCAAGAATTGAGGGTCTAACAAAAATCTATGGAATCAAAATAGCAATAAGTGAAAAAACATTTTTGAATCTGAATAATCCAAATAATTTTCACTTTCGCTTTCTTGATCGGGTGCAGGTAAAAGGCAAAAAACAAGCAATCTCCATATACGAAGCATTTGATGGAGATACAGAAATTAGCTTCGAATTAAAATTCAAAACTATGTCAACCTATGAAATAGGAATCGAGTTTTATTACAGAAAGCAATTCAAAGAAGCCAAAGAATGTTTTCTGGAAGTGCTCAAAACGAATCCAAGCGATAAGGTTTCAAATATTTATCTACAGCGTGCGGATTATTATCTTGTCCATGATATTGAAGATAACTGGGACGGAATATCAGTATTAACCGAAAAGTAAATCCAACAGACAGCTAAGCTATTTTTCACTTAGAGCAGAAACACCCTTCCAATCATCTAGATTTTTTAAAAGATGCTCTACTCTTTCTAAAAACAACTTAGCAGCTTTGTCTTCTTTTGTAATTGTGAGGACTTTTTCAAATAAAGTCTTTGCCTCGGAAAAATTTCCCGCATAAAACAAAGTAACCCCTTTCTCATAGTCTCCTTTAGTAGCTAGCTTATCTTTTAGGATTTCTTCCGAATAATAATCTAAAATTTCATACACAACGACGGGGGTAGTTTTACCCTTTACAATTACATTATCGAGTAGTCGATACTTGTATTTGGTCTTTTCAAGCGTCTTATTAAGTGTATCCTCACTGATAATAATTCCAACTCCGTATTGCTTGGTCATACTTTCGAGTCTAGAAGAAAGATTCACTGCATCCGAGATCACAGTGGTATCCATCCTCTTATCTTCTCCCACAGTTCCTAGCATCAATTCACCCGTGTGAATCCCAATCCCAATAGAGATTGGTGGATAACCTTGATTAGCTCTATGCCCGTTGTATTTTTTAATTCCTTCCATCATTTGAATAGAAGCTTTTATCGCATCGTCAGAATTACGGGGGAATAGAGCCATGATAGCATCCCCAATGTATTTGTCGATGAAGCCGTTATTCTCTCGAATACTAGGTCCCATTCTTTTTAAATAAGAATTGATAAAGTTAAAATTCTCTTCCGGTGTCATCTTTTCAGATAGCTCGGTAAATGAGCGTATATCGCTAAATAAGACTGACATCTCTTTTCGAATCTGATCTCCAAGCTTTACATCTACAATGCTTTCTCTATTTAAGAAACGTAAAAATTCCTCTGGCACAAAACGCTGATATGCAGCATTGAGTTCTGACATATTCGAATAGAGCCTAGCATTTTCAATCGAAATGGCTGCTTGTGAAGAAAGGAGGTTAAGTATTCTTAGCCGCTCTTTCGTAAAAGCACCTGTGGAAACTTTATTTTCTAAATACAATACTCCTACTACCTTGCCCTGTGTCATGAGTGGTGTGCAAATTACTGATCTTGGCTTTGCTGCTTGAATATACGCATCACTTCCATACTTAGAATCAGAAATCGCATCATCTAGAACCACATTCTCCTTCGAACGAATCACAAAAAAGATCATGCTTGTGGGGCAAATTGGTGTTGTCCCGTCAATAGAAATGGATTGCAATATTTGAGAATCTTTTCCTGATTCAGCAATTGCTTCCGCATAGAATTTCTTTTTAGATTCTAAAATTAGAATGCCTCTATCTGCCCCAGCGTTTTGTAAAAGAGTGCTCATTAGACTTCGAAGCAATTTATCTAATACGATTTCTCCCGAAATAGATTGAGACGCTTTCATGACAGAAGCTAAATCAAATGCCTCGTTTGAATTCTTTGTTACTGAGGTTGATGCTATGTTTGTAGTTGGAGAACTGCTAATCGTTGTATGAGCAAATGTAGTCGCACCACCTACTTTAGTTTCAGGACGTTTTAGTTGAACTCCTGTGTAGATACTTTCCATTTGCCGCATCTTTGCAATGGCTCCCCATATATTATAAGCATTATAGGAGTTCAGGAAATAAGGAGCAGCAACCATCTTTCTTCCCTTCACAAGATAAAATTTACCTGCTAACTCAGAGCAAATCGCTTCGTCATTTGGAAATCCTTTCGCTTTTGCTAATTCTACCGCCTTATCATAATTAACCTCTGCCTTCTCGGAATCATTTTCCAATCTACCTTGCTCGGCTAATAGCAAGTAGTATCTATGCTCATGATTAACAGGAGCATTGTCATGATAGAATTTCATTTTCTTTAAATTAGATTTGAATTTTCTGTATAATTTTCCAGAAGGTTTGGTGATTAAATTTGAAATTAGAAGCGCTTCGTAAAAGTAAAATAAAGGGACGTTAATCGTTGATAAATCGTTATCAATGAATTTTTTAAATTTTGCAGCTCGCTCTAATCCATATTCGTATTTACCAAAAAGAAAAGAGAGCATCACTTCCATCAAATAAAAATATCCTATCGATGCGTTATCGTGTTGTGCTTCTAACTTCGGTAAATCTCTTTTCGGATCAAAGATTTCTCCACTCAGAGTTGAAGGGTCTTCTACTTTTCCAAGTAGATTTTCATTCATCTGATAAAGCGAAGCTATTAAATAATAGGCAGATTCTTGTCGCATGCTTTTTACTTTTTTAAAATATACGGCAAACTCTTTATTTAACTGAGATAATTCTTTCCCACAATAAAAAGAATTACGGAGATAATTATTAATCGAAAAACCACCATAAGTTAAATCTCCATTCTGAAGACAAACCTTGTAAGCCTCTAGAAAATTTTTAGTGTTTACATGTAGACTTTCTTTCCAGTGAATTCCAAAAATATTCATCATAGTCAGTATACTACCATACTGCTTCGGATTCGGATACTTCTCATATATCTCAAGGCAAGCTTGGCACATACGATAGCCGACATCAATTTTATTCAAAATTCCGCATAGAATGATAATATAGCCGCCGAGTAGTGGCGAAGTAAGATCAGAAATTCCTTTTTTAAATGTAATATCGAGTCCTTTGAAAAGCATCATAGGATTTAGATCTGGCATGGTCAAATAAGCAGATCCGCCGATAGTAAGCATCAATTCAAATCCCGCATAATCTTTCTTATCCGTCATTTTAGAAAGTTTATCCATATTCATGATTTTCTTATCTGAATATTTTAGAATGGATTTAACCAAACCAAGTCCGACAAGCAATTTATTAGGATTATGCGGAAGCTTCATTCCCAATTCATCAAGCATAGGAAAAGAAGATTGGATTGCTTCTCTTAATTTGTTTTGAGCAATGAGGGATCTTACCTTGACTATATAAATTTTTGTTTTATCTAAAACATCTTTACAATGAGCTAATGATATTTCTACAAGCGTCTCACAGTCTTCATACCTTGTATCAATATACGATGCCTCAGCCATTTCAAAATAAAGTTGAAACAATAGATCATAGTTTTCTTTCCACTGCTCCTTATTTACCTCCGATACATCTTCTTTCTTGATAGGCTGGTTTAAGAGTTCTAAGGCTAATCTTGCGTAGCCTATAGCGGTTTCGTAAGCTGCGGAGGCTTTGGCTTTGCCACAAGCTCTCAAATTTAGATTCGCATACTTGATCTTATCCTCTTTCTTTGAATGCACAATACCTTGGTTAATATGATTGACTATATCAAATAAATTATCTTCCAATCCTTCTTCTGTTGCATTCTCTAATAGAAAACTCCCAATCTCGAAGTGAACTTTGGATTTTTCTTCTAAGGGTATAAGAGTGTAAGCCGCTTGTTGAATTCGGTCATGTAAAAATTTGAATTCAGTAATTCCTTCATACTTAATGTCCAACTCTAAAAATTTATAATTTTCATTTGTAGGTTGAACAAGTCCTGACTGAATCGCTTCATGAATTTTCTTTAGAATATTCTCCTTCTCTTCGTGGGCAATAAGAGCTACGCCCTCTAATGAAAAGCGATTTCCTATACAAGACGCAATTCTTAAATAATACTGCACTTGTTCGGATAATTTTTGAATCTTTGAAGTCATTAACTCTACAACGTTATCCGATATGTTGAGGCTTTGTATCTTACCTAATTCCCATTTCCATGGTTTGTAGCCTTCTTTAGAATTAAATTCGGGATCAAAAACTAAATACTCTTCATTGTAAAGAGACTTCAAAAACTCATTTGTAAAAAATGGATTTCCCCCTGTCTTGTCTTGAATGAGATCCGCCAATTCTCGCACAATTACTTTTTCCATTCGGAGGGTATCAGCTATTAACTCCTTCGTATTTTCTTTAGAAAGTGGATTTAATTTAATCTCTGGAATTTCAGGAAGAACATCTGAATCATCAATCTTAAAACTTTCTCTGATTTCTTTGAAGGAAAGTTTGAGCGGATGAGCATCATTAACCTCATTATCCCTGTAAGCACCAATAATAAAAATACAGGATTGATCTCCCTGACTTAACGTTTCTATCAATTTTAAAGAAGCAGAATCTGCCCATTGTAAGTCATCTAGAAATAGCGCTAGAGGGTGCTCCGGCTTAGCAAATACACCTATAAATCTCTGAAATGCTTCAAAGAAACGATTCTGTGTTTCACTCGGTCCGAGTTCGGGTAATGCTGGTTGCTCTCCAATGACCAATTCTAATTCTTTAATTACATCTGTGATAACTGCACCATTGTTTCCAAGCTCGCGCAAAATTTTATTCTTCCACGACTTGAGTTCCTCTTCTGGCTCACTTAGAAGTTGACGGACAAGTTCTTGAAATGCTTTTAGAATTGCAAAATAAGGAATATTCTTTTGTAATTGATCAAATTTTCCGGAGATATAATATCCACGTCTTTTGGTAATTGATTTGAATAATTCTTGGACTAATACCGATTTTCCTATACCCGAATAACCACTTACCAGCATAATCGGAATTTGGCGGGTAACAGCAATTGACCTTCGTCGGAAATTATCTATATACTGATCAAAATGACCTAATAGCCATTCTACCTCTTTCTCTCTTCCATATAATTTTTGTGGGATATTAAATTCCTGGCTAACATCAAATCTGCCCAATGGGAATGGATCTATCTTAGATTTCTTCTTAATTTGATCTAGACATTCTTCTAAGTCTTTGATTAAACCAACAGAACTCTGATAACGATCTTCTGCATTCTTCGCAAGCAGCTTACCAATAATAGCCGCAACTTGTTCGGGAATCTTTTTGTTGATGCTAGAGACTAACCTTGGCTCTTGTGTGATAATCGAGTGAATGAACTCTAGAGGATCTTCTGAGTAGAATGGCATTTCGTTGGTTAGCAGTTCAAAGAAACTAACGCCTAACGAGTAGTAGTCGGTGCGATAGTCTAAAGACCGATTCATTCTTCCAGTTTGCTCTGGCGAAATATATGGCAATGTGCCTTCTAGAGAGCTAGGATTTTTGATTACTGGATTTTCTTTGTTTAGATACGTTGCAATTCCAAAGTCTATGATTTGGATTTTCTTATCTGATACGTTAAACGTTATATTAGATGGATTTATATCTTTGTGAATAATTCTTGCTGCGTGAATTTGTCCTAAGATACGAGCACATTGAATTGAAATTTCCAGAAATTCAATTAATTCGAGATTAACCCCAGAATACATCTTGCGAAGAGATTCGGCTCCTCTGTCTTCTAAGACTAGCACAACAGAATTTCCATCTCTTTCTAATGCATAAGCTTTGACCACTCCGTCGGTTGTGAGTTTAGATAGAACTTCGTATTCTTGTTTAAATTGTTTTATCTCTTCAGGGCTTGGATATTCCTGTGAAATTTTTTTAATGATAACTGGTGTTTGGTCAGTAATCCGCTTCCCGCGAAAAATTCTGGAGTTGACACTTTCATAAATCTGCTCTTCTATCTTAAATCCACCGATTTGAATCATACTATTCCCTTTTTAAAAAATTTCCGAAGAAAATCTATATTTCCCCATTGACCATTCTTAAATCAATGAGATTTCTATAGCTGTATCATTAGCTTATGGTTTTAATTTCAGTCAAGAAGTATTAGTTCTTTAATCGTTTTTTGTCAAATTTTAGCTTTGTAGAGAATAATTCTTTTTCTCTTGACAACAATTAGACCACAAGTGAAATATCCGCGTATTCCTTTCTCATTAATACAAAAACATTTAAGGAAATTATTTATGCCAGCAACAAAAGAACCCGTCAACCTACAATTTACTGAAGAAATGAAAGGCTATCTTAGTTTTTCGGAAAAAGCATTAGATTATAAGGAGTGCTTTGAAGCAGGTAAAAAAGAAGATAATTACTTTATGTTTCACCTAACTATCATTATCCCTGACGTTGACTTTTTTGTGAATGATCCAATGGAAACGGGAAAGGCAGAAGGATATGTAGAATGTCCAAAATGGGGCGGAAAATTCAATGTAGAAAAAGGAGTCTTTAATTGTTTTGTAGATGTGGATGCTCCCATTCAAAATACAAAGAATATGTTCTATCGTCTCTTTTTTAAGGATAACAACGGTAAACTCCTTACAATGTCGGGACACAAGATTGTGAAAAATGATAGCGGCATTGATATCTGGAAAGACACTACGACCTTATACACTCGAATCTATGAAGGTCATATCGAAGAGAAAGCAGAGAATACTGCAAAGCTTGTAGCAACTGGAATTTTAGAAATCTACATCAAAGATTTTGCCAAGCAGATGACTACAATCAAATCAAATGGTAAAACTTTTGTCGAGCGGGAAACAGCTGTTACCCAATTTGGAAAATTATTTCTAGGAAATCTCTGGGATGTATACGGAGCGCATATTAAAAAAGCAGAGCCTGAGATTTGGAACCAAAGAGAAATTGCTCTATTTACTCTCGAGGGCGTAAAAGAAGGAACAATCACCAACCACCCAATAACAACGGGTGACAAACTAGGCATTAGCCTCACTCGCTTTAAAAAGCAAGATAGTGATGATGTAATTCTTCTCTCCCATGGACTTACCACTTCGACAGATATGTATATCATGCCGGAACATAATAATCTTGTAAACTATCTACACGCAAATGGATACGGAGATATATGGTCACTTGATTGGAGAGGAAGTATGCGCCATAGTTATAATTTGTTTCCTCATAGGTTTAATCTTGACGATGTCGCCTTATACGACTTACCCGCTGCGATTGCAGAAATAAGAAAGCATATCGGTCCTAAGAAGAAAATTCACGCCATCGTTCATTGCGTTGGCTCGATTACATTTATGATGAGTCTTTTTGCAAAGAAAATTGACGGAATTGCAAGTGTAATCTCAAACAGTGTATCTCTCACTCCGCGGGTTGCTACTTGGTCAAAAATAAAATTAGCCGTTGCTCCTTTTGCTATAGAATATATCTTGCGGTTTCCGAATGTTAACCCAAGGTCTTATTACAATCCCGGTCCTGCTCTAGGAAAACTTCTTTCTAAAGTAGTCAGTGTATTTCACGGTGAATGCAATAATCCAGCCTGTCATATGCTCAGCATGATGTGGGGAACAGGATTTCCTGCTTGCTATGAGCATTCGCAGCTATCTCCTATTACCCACGACCGCGTAGGTGATTTATTCGGAGCAACTTCCATGAACTACCATAGACATATTCGTAGAATGGTAAGTAAGGGTGTTGCCGTAAAATACCAAATTGAAAATGCGCGTTACGGCGATTTGCCGAATGACTACCTCGATTATGCAGCCGACATAAACAGTCCGATTCTTTTTATGACGGGGGATCAGAACAGAGTTTTTAATGATTCCAATATTGTTACTTTTGACACCTTAAAGAAAATTAAACCTGATAATAAAAATGAATTATTTATCGCAAAAGGATATGGTCACCAGGATACTCTCATGGGAAAGAATGTGGATAAGGACATTTTTCCTCGGTTTCTAGAATTTTTAAAGAAACATAAATAATTGTAATCTTGTCAAACAAGGAAGCATATAATGGAAGGACTTGTTAGATGAAGATTGCAATCATTGGAGACGTTCATGGATTTTGGAATGAACGAGACACAGAGTATTTTAATAGCTCTGATTACGATTATATTTTATTCACAGGGGATTTTAGAAGTTATACGGAAAGTGAATCAAGTGTCGCAAAACGAATTTCTACTATAACCAAAAAATCCTTTGTGATACCTGGAAATACAGATACGAGTAATCTATTTCAAATGGCAGGAGAGATATTTCAAAACAATTTTCTGATCAAAGGCTTTCAGCTAAACCAAAATAAGAAATTAGAGCGAATGAAACATTCTCTCGACAAAATTCAATTATCCGCTTACGAGACTCATACACTTTCTACTGAAATTAGCAATTTAAACTTAATTGTTCTGCGTCCCTTTGCCATGGGGGTAAATTTAAGTTATGCACCAATTCTAAAGAAAAGATTTGGAATAGAAAGCCTGCAAGACTCAAAGGACAGATGCAAACAAATCATAGACGAAAGCAAAGAAGAGGCAATTATTTTTTTAGGTCATAATGGTCCTTTTGGTTTAGGAAGTGAACCTAATAGTCTATGGAGTTCTGATTTTACAAAAGAGCCACTTGACTGGGGGGATAGCGACTATCGGTTTGCTATCGACTATGCAAGGAGTAAAGGCAAAAAAGTATTAGCCGCTATTGCCGGACATATGCATCATCGAGTAAAGCAAAAAAACTTTGAGCGTAATTGGCTTACCCAAATCGAAAATACTAGCTATATAAATGCAGCCAAAGTCCCAAGGATATTTAAAAGAGACGAGAAGACTTTACATCATCATATAGAATTAATAATAGACAAAGATTTAAACACCACAGCAAGAGAAATCTTAGTAGAATAGGTTTTGTGTTAAGACTTTTTTAACCGCGAGGCACGAAATGGATTAGACAAAAGCATGGCGGCAGCATAAAACAACATCCAATGACCTGAAAATCCAATGGCTTCTTTTCTCTGATAGAGTTTGTATTCTTCAAAGTTAATTTCTCTGATTAATTTTCCGTGATTACTCAGTATATACTTTTCTCCTTGCTTTGCAGGACTTCCGGGCATAGAGCTCATAAAGATAAAGAAATTTAAAATTGTGTATAGATAAACTATGAAGGTAAGACCGATTAGGACTTTTGGAGAGTTACGATAAAGAATTCTAAGTCCTAATTTTTTACCCTTCTCATCTGTTTCATTTTTGTTTTTGGACATAAATAGAATCAGAGAAGGTGCAAACGTAAGAAAAATTCCTATGTGCAATAAAGAAGGACTTACAGGATAATCCTGAATATTCACACCGAACTGAAGAGCGAAATGAGTAAGAATACTCATAATTAACCCCAAGCAAGAGAATATAAATAGAATACTATTCATAATAAATTAAGCGCAATCAATCTAATCTTTTCTGCCACGATTGTAATTGATTTTGATTAATAAAAATAACGATAAGTAGGCGCCGAGGAAAATGACGATTAGATTCACATTGGAAAGTTGAATCGTTCCTAGTTTGGGTGACATGAGCCACATGATGATATCACGCACAAAAGTTTGTAAAGAGGCGAGAATTAAAATGGCACCTAGACCAGAAATCACAATCGCACCTACAAATCCTCCTATGATTTCTTTTTTCAGATAAAAATAAAAATACCAGGCAACCATGGTAGAGATGCCAACGATAAAAATAATATCTACTAGTATGGTTAATGGTTCAGACGTTGTTGCTAAAAATATTTGCTGCATAAAAATACTGATAAATCAAAGGGAAATTTTGCCAATTAAAATAAAAACTTGTTCTCTAAGTTAGAGTTTTTTTAACTAGAGCAAGCCCAAAGAAGGAATTCGTATAGCTTCTGGTCTTGCATTTTTAAAAGAGATCATATAATCTAAACCCAAAGCCTTGCTTCATAACTTCCCTACATATTCAATCAATTCATTCATATTATAGTAATAAAACGGGAGAGTTCTGGATTGGAAAATCATATTTGTGTGTTGGATAATCGGGAGTTGACTCTTGGTCTTTTCTAATTTTTCTTTTTCAGGAAGAATTAATTTTGCCATTTGCTCATTCAAAGAAGAAATCTCCTTGTGCAATTCCTTTTTATCAGAGTCAGGATTTTTAAACTTACTTTGTAATTCTTTCTTTTGAATCACAAGAGAATTAGTATGATCTAAAAACTTTTCAGGGGAATAGACTGCGTCTCTGAGTTTTAATTCTAATTCTTTCTCATCAATATCTGGAACCGGAAACCACTCTGTTTTATTCAGATGCATCGTAGCACTGGCTACTTCGTAAGGTGCAGCTTCAATCTTAAAAAATTCTTTTATAATATGCTCGGATACTTCCTCATATCTCCCCCCTCCTTTTCCATGAATAAAAAAATCAGTCATAAAAAGTCTCATGAACATCGTAAGGGTAACCGCCTTGGGAAGTATACAGGCATTATCCACTGAATCTTCCACTCGCATGACGTTTCTTTTTTTTGTGATTGGGTCTAGTATCCAGAAAGGCATTTCTCCCGATACAAGATTGGGAATCGGCTGTGCATGATTTTTGATTTTATGCTCTTTACGATAATCAATCAGGGATTGATTGTAAACTTGCATAAACTCATCTAGATGCTTCCTGATTTTTTCAACCAAAACTTTAAAAGAATGTAATTTGACCAACTCACTAACATTGATTCTATAGATATGAATCTTTCTAGATTGGTAAAATTCTTCTCGAATGATTTCATTTACTTCAAATAGATATTGGTGAGTCTTTAAAAGTTCCAGTTTACGTTTTAGAATACCAACAAATTCTGTTTGTATAGTTGGGCTTATAAAAAATTTCGCTTCTTCTATCTGGCTCTGAATAATACTTGTTAGCTCTTTTCTGTCGTCCTCACTTAATACCGATTGTGAATAAATTCGATTAGCCGTATCTTTTAAATGAAGAGTATTTAGGTGAGCAAAACCCTTTTCCAGTCTTTCGGGGTAGGCATAAGACATTTCGAACTGGTCGGTATCTACTACTATATGAAGCGGCAAACCGTCAGTTAATCCCGCAATTTTATGAATGAGTAAGTCTTTAAATAGGATACCCGGATGTTGAAACTCGGGCTGATGCCCATTGGCTATAATCGGTTTCTTGCTGAAATCTATTTGAAATTTTTCTGATAAAAAATTTCTAGTTTCTTCTTTTAGTTTTTTAAATTCCTGCTCTTCAAAACCCTTTGGTATGAAGACCAATTCTTTGTGTTTTAAGATACTCTCTGTAAGCTTTGGAAAATCTTTTTCGTTGCAAATAACTTCTTTAATTTCATTCATCTTTGTGCCTAGACTAACTTAGACGTAATTATCTTTCAGGTGTCAACAAACAACAAAAAAAGGTTTAAGAAAAACTTTCTTGAACTAGCAGGGATTTACAAAAAGAATGTAGATTGTGATAAGAAGTTGGTTTGTCAATCTAATTTGCATTTTGTTTTTTTTACAGTGTGCGGCATTTCAGAAAACTGTAAAGATTACTCCCGCAGCATTCGAATACCAATCGATTGCAGAAAATTATTTTGCGAGAGGAGACGAAAAGCCTTTCCCTCTAACTGTGCAAAAAGGAAATAATCTCTATAATTCGACAACGTTAGACGGTCGGTATCTTTTTTATACGACAGACCATTCCGGAAATTATGATATCTGGTTTAGGGATTTG
>Ga0209277_10000065_pt1 | contig 53343 bp, 43 predicted proteins | sample JI81AbrownDNA_FD_187503 | JGI IMG/M metagenome (GOLD analysis project Ga0209277, IMG submission 187503) | Wastewater effluent complex algal communities from Wisconsin, to seasonally profile nutrient transformation and Carbon sequestration -... | ecosystem: Engineered > WWTP > Effluent > Algae... | reverse complement strand
CAAAAAACTTTCATCTCGCGAAGCTGAGTTACTCAAGTTGCTTTACTTTTCCCGCAACCGCGTGATCGAGCGGAAAACCATATTGTTAAAGCTCTGGAACGATGATCACATCTTCAACAGCCGCAGCCTGGATGTTTACATTACCCGCTTACGAAAATACCTGGCACGTGATCAACAGGTACAGATTATTAACTACCGGGGCATGGGGTATAAGCTGATTTTATAAACGGACTAATTTTCATTCAACACTTTCTCTAGTTGCTTAACGAGCACCTCGCGCTTCATCGGATAGCCGGCTTCTGAGAGCTCGAACGTTCCGTCCTTTTTTATGATCACGTACGTTGGGAAACCTGTTCCTTTAACCTTCGTCATAATATCTTTTGTGAGATTTGCGCTCGCTAAAATGTGCGTGCCGGTTAGGTTATAGTATGAGATCAACTCTTTCCATTTGTCGTCTTTGCCGATATCGTGATTGGCAATATACAGGTAATCGAGGCCTTTGTTATTAAAGTAGTGTTTGATGGAGTCTGAATTCTGAAGCAGCTCAGACCGACATGGCCCGCACCACGTTCCCCACATGTCTAACAAAACTGTTTTGCCTTTTACAAGCTTTAATACATCGTCAAAGGTTTGATACGATTCGGAATTTTCAAGCTTCATGCTGCTGGTGAGCTTACGTTTTCTTCGCTCCTCTATTTTCCGGATATCGGGTTCGATGTAAGGCCGGTACTGACTTTCAGGATACTTCATCTTAAACCGGGCAAAGATTTCAGGAAGGTAATCTTCGGTTTCATTTATCGATCCTTTAAATATGTCTGCGTACAAAAATTCTGCAGCTTTACCCGTAAAATGTTTATCGACAATTTTTTCCCGCAGCAGATTTTCAGGATCCAATTTCATGATGTCAACGGTCGGCTGCTCCGGGCCGTTATACACTTTAGCCAGTTCCGGATTGCTCCAGATACGCTCTTTAAGACGGGTTAGATAAGTCGAAAGAAAATAAGCATGGCTGGGAATCTGCAATGCTACTGGGTTGCTAAGCGGTGTAACCCGCACAATTGAATCTTCGATTGCTTCCCAGGTCGCTTCGTTGCGATAGTAAGCCTTCCGGATGCTGAACTTCTGATTTCCTTTGAAGCGTAAATAACCCCAGACCGGGAAATACTGAACATATAAAGAATACATATCACTGAATTCCTTAGTGGGTTTATGATCGGCTGAATATTTTTTCAATACCTGGCGATTAAATTCAGCTTTTGCTTTTATGGCTTTTAACACATTGCCGGGCAGCGAATCTTTTTTGTAGGCATTGAGATCAAGGTTATTTAAATCGAGCTGCTGGATGGCGGGCTGATTGTTATTGCTTCCTTTTCCGGTTACGGCAATTGTGGTTTTCGGGTTCAGTGCATCCACTGAAAAATTCAGATTATCTCCAGGAGATAAAAAGAAAGAATAATAGTCGCCCATTTTGGTGGTATCACCCCGGTAATAGATAGATAAAAAAACCGGTCGTACTAAATTGGCGGTATAGATGGCCTTACCATTGGTGAGTGGCAGATCCGTATAGTATGGTCCGAACAACACCTCTGCATCGGCATGATTGCCTTTCATCAGCGAGATCTCCTTATCTGCTGAATTTTTAATATCAAAATGGATGACAGCTTCCTGTGCATACGTGAAAACCGGACACAACAACAATAGCAGAAATAGTTTTTTCATTGAGTGGGTTGGTTTTTTTGGGGTAATCAGATAGGTAACGAAGTTTTTAACGTGATATTACCTTGTTACGATGCCCGATACCGTAAAAAAGTTGGGGGAGACTGAGACAATAACCTGCTCACTTCAGTGCGTCCGCAGTAATTTCAAAATAAAATTTTGCCCGTACGGTGAAGGCTACAGGAATTTGTGAAAGCGTTCCCTCTGAATAGACCTTAATTTTGTGGTCGTCCAATAGCATTTCGGCAATGTCATTGAATTGATCGGCATCAAAATCCAGATCCGTTTCAGCCGTGGTTGTTTGCAGATTAACGCCTGCCGCACTCGCAGCAAAATTTCCGGTGATAGCTTTAATAACGGAATCAAACGTGCCAAACGATGCTGTGCCACTCGTTAACATAACTGCGCTGTGGTGCGGTGCTGCGTCATAATTCATAATTCTGTAGGTAATCCTTTCAATCTTGATATCCTTGATTTTATCGATGTGATCGTTGATTTCACTGTTTGTTGTGAGATCAAGAAGTTGAACATCACTGTAAGGTGCATCCGCGCCCTCTCCATTTTCATCAGCAACAAAATCGATTTCTATGTCCGCATGAAATGTAACATCGTCCGCTTTTTCCAGCGCATCGCACGTCATCAGGGTTGCTGAAACGAAAAGCAAGCCTAACATTTTCAGGGTCTTTTTCATAACAAGGGGGTTTATTGGAATTTAAGGTACCACTAAATACGATGAAATGAAGGTAGGTGACTGAAAATCAGAATTTTACGGTTGATCTAGCAAATTACTGAGTTTTTGCCGCTATCGGCCAGAGGCCAAGATGATATTGGTCACTCTGCACACTTGTTCACCGAAACAAAGTGAAGGTGAAGCCGAGCGACTGATGGGGCGATCATTTATTTTAAATCAACGTAATGTGCTCTTAAGAATGGATTGCATTATGATAACCGAGGTAATCTTACAAAATAGGCTAAAAGTCCAGCGATTAAGAACATGCCAGCTAAGAGATATTCTGTATTAGAATCATTGATCCTTTTCTCTCTACTAATCGTTTCATTTTGACTTAGGTATTTCGTTCCATTTACCTCAATTGAAGTCACAAAAATGTTCTCATTAGAACCTAGTTTATTTTCAAGTCTTTTAGGAATTGTGAATTCAATTTTGTCATCTGCTCGTACAGTTGAAATAAATGCCGCGTCATTGAAGATGTCCAAATAATCAGCCTTAATTTGAAATGGGTTAGTGTATTGCTTAATCCAGATGTAATATTCGTGTCTATTTCTTCCATATCCGGTCTCATCTTTAAATGAATGTGTGATATAATTTCCTTTGACCGTAATGAGATCGCTGTGGAGCAGAATTTTTTCCCGGGTAATACCACTATATAAAAAGTAGAGCGATGCAATCAGGCATAAGTATAGCCGAATATGTTTGTCTTTAAAATATCTCTTCATAACAATTGACTACTCCTTCAGTTGCTTCAGTTCAACTTGCAGGTCGCGCACGAGTGCCTGGTTTGTTTCCCTGAACCCGGTCACCCAAACCAACGTTCCAATGTTATTATCCTTGAAGCCGTTGAGCTCATGGTATAATTCATTTTGAAACTGAAGGTCGTTTGGATTGGTAAGGGTGATGGACTCGTTCAGATTCAATGAGGTAATAAATCGCTTGATCCCACTGTTATTCATGAGGATGGGAAGAATGGCCTCCTCGATATCTTCAACGCTTCGTTGAGTCCGGTGTTGATCATAGTCATAATAGCGTGAGATGCGCGTGGTAAGGCTATTGTTGGAAAGCTTTAGCCCTTTTGATTTCAGCATTTCAAATGCGTTGTTGATGGGGAAGTAGCGTTCGAACGTGATGAACCGCATCAGATCAGACGACAGTGAATCGGCATTGACCGTATGTGTAGGTAAATAGGCGAGCATGTTCTCCACCGATTTTTTTGCCCGTGCGCGCTGACCGATGATATAATCAATCAGCACAGCATCTTCTTTAAGGTTGCTCAGCACTTCCCCGAGAACATAAATTTCATCCTGCCGTTCTTTCCGGTCTTCACTCCAGCTGGAAATAGATAACGCAATCAAAATCCCAATCACCACCAGGATGATCTCACCCAGGGCATATTTAAGGTATTGAACTGTTTTATTCTGACCGAGAAGTTCTTTCCGGTTTTTGTTGAAGAGTTTAGCCATAGAATTGGAAAGATAGCAAGTCTGCAGTTGAAAACTGAAGACATTTCAATCCGCCCGGATGAACTCGTTCGGACGGGGCCACAAGCTACAAGCTTGCGGCAGGTTAGGGGGCTTTTTTGCGCTAGAGTGATGGTTTAATTCTATTTCAGAGCAGGAATTTTATTCCTTAATCTCAAAACTCAGTTTATTACTTTCTGCTTTGACTTCAATTCTCCCCATTTCGATTTCGTGATAGAAGTATTGGACAGAATATTTTCCTGAGTTTTTGAAATCAAATATTTCTCTCAGATCATGCTTTTTGAATTGAGAATCTATTTCTTTAGGAGCAAGTCTTACAGGATAGTTCTTATCCCTTTGACCTCCAGGGTCAAAAGCCCCAATTGCAGACTTTCCATAGGAAGTTAAAGGAACGGCTATACCTTCATTGCTTGTTGCTTTGATTTTATAGTTACACCAAACACCACAATGCCAAATGTTAACAGCATGATCAGACGTATTTTTTATTGAATAAGAGATAATGATTGGTTCGTTGTTGAAGAAAGAAGTTTTATTGGATTGTATATCGCCACTGCAAATTATTGCGGATTTTAAGAGTCCCCCAGGGTAGCCTTTTGATTTTCCAGTTCCTTTGTCGTAAACGTGATATATTTCTAAACTAGGGACGAACTCAAATACACTTTCGGTTAGCATCAGAGCACCATAACCATTTTTAGCTCTGTATTTATGAACGACTATATAGGCTGCAGCAATATCCGGATTAGGCGAGGAAAGAAGTGAATCTTTTATCTTAGAAAAGTAATCTACCTGATCGAGATAATTTTCTCTAAACCCCTTGCCATATTTATCTTCGAATTGATCAGCAGCAGATTTACTAAACTCTAATTGCTTATTCAAATTCTCAAGGTGGGTAATAGTATCGATTATTGAAGTTTCAACCGATTCATAAGAGGATGGGTCATTTGCATTCTTTATTATATAAGCTTCTATAGAATCATTTATAATGCTAATTGAATCCCTTTTCTGTTTTGATGTGCAGTTAGTGAAAAGCACTATCAATGAAAGGATTTTGAAGATAATTTTCATTGTTTATTCAAGGTAGTTATTGCCCCATAATTCATCGATAATTAATCGTGAGAGAATGTACTAACCTAAACTGTATAGTTATTTGGATTAATTCTAAATAGTCCTTAAACTTGCGTTTCCTTTCATAAAAGCATGTTTTTAGTCCTTTTAACTTGGTAAAGCCCGCCACCATATTGCTCGCGGATAACCAGCCGCTCACCGCTGCCGGTATCCGGTTTTTGGTAGAGTCAGGCATGGAGGCTGAGATCATCGGCACGGTGGATGATGTTTCCAACATCGAAGCGATCACCCGCGTGCTCAAGCCCGATTTGTTAATTGCAGATTATAACATCCCGAACTACCTCTCGCTCGAGAAGCTTGAAAGCGTAATCACCGATACGCACGTGAATACGCTTGTTATTTCAGCTGATAACAATCACCAGAGCATCCGCAAATCATTGAAGATCGGCATCAAGGGCTACATTACTAAAGAGTGTAGTCGTGAAGAGATCAAGCTGGCGATCCGGTCAACGGCAAAAGGAGAGAAGTTCTTTTGTCATAAGATCCTGGATGTGATCATGGAGAAAAAATCACCGGCTACCGGGGCGTGTAAGCCAACCGTGCTTACGCTTCGTGAGTTAGAGATTCTGGAACTGCTCGCAAAAGGTTTTTCCACGCTACGCGCAGCGGATAGGCTCAACTTGAGCCCGCATACGATTCATACGCATAGGAAGAGTATTATTAAGAAGCTTGGCATTAAATCTCCTACGGAGTTTGTGCTGTATGCGATTGATTTTGGGTTGATTACGATTAATCGGTAAGATAGTCCCCGGCCTCCGTGCCGGGGCCCCCTGATAAATACCGAAGAGATTGGATAAGCGAAGACCTCGTGCGTTATCTTATTGCGTGCTATGAATCAGGGGATCGCGGGACAGGCCCGCGAACAACCTCGCAATACCGTTGTACCGCTACTCTAATTCTCTTCCGCATCAGAATAAAAAACAGAATAACCACCACTCCTGCGACTACAAGAGTTATGTTGTCGATCAGCAGCGTATCCTGTTCATAAGTCTTCATTTCGATCAGACCAAACTCATTTTCATTCTTCTCTAACGATGTAATAAAAAAATCCCAGAAGAAATGAAGTCCGATGGGTGCCCAGATGGAACGTGTTAAAATGTATGTGTACAACAAAACAACAGAAAGAAGAAATACGATGATCACCCAAAAAGGAGTGATGGTGGCCAAATCGAAGCTGAATACATGAAGGCCTGTAAAGAGCGCAGATGAGAGTATTGCCGTAGCGGTAAAACTTACATTTCTCCTGAGCAGTGTGTTCACAACAAGTCCGCGGAAATACATTTCTTCCCAGACACCTACAACCAGATGGATCATGAGGAACTCAATCAGCAGAAGCGGATAGCCATCCTTTAAACTGATAAACTCGGGCCTATTACCCCCAATAATGTATGTCGACAGAAATATCAGAAAGAGGATTGATGCGGCTATAAAAATTCCAGTCGCGAAATTTTTTACGAAGTGCTTATTGCCAAATCCGTAGTCGGAAGGTGACAACCCGTTTACTCTTTCATTAAACCACCTTACCAGGAAATAAATGATTACAGCAAGACTAGCATTCGAGATGATTGCCGGTACCACCAAATCTTCATCGTAGAAATAATCGGTAACAAGTTCTATCCCGAAATACAGGAGAGGGATAACGGTTAATGAGAGAATGATCAGCCCTGTTGTTTTAACGGCTTCTTTGTAGTGCATGGGGGTGGTTTCATGAAAGGATGAATGATTGTAGCATTTAGTTTGATTGTCCCCGGCCTCCTGTGCCGGGGCCCCCTGATAAATTCATTAAAGCTTGGATAACAGAAAAACTCGTGCGTTATCATTAGGGATGTGCTTTGTATGAGGGGATCGCGGCACAGGGGTCGCGAAGTGCTACCCTACACAGGGTACGAACATCCCAACCATTTCCGCCTTCCAAGGTTATTGTTAACGCTATACAAGCACTTTACCTTTGTTTAGAAATTTTCTAAATACTTTAATGAATTGATGAGCACTATCTCAATTATCATTTCTAATCACTATAAAATAAACGTATTGATATGAGTACAATAGCAGAACCAACATCGACCCTTCGGGATGCATGGCGTGGATTACAGGAAACAAAACCGGGTTTACGGATTCGCGATTGCGCAGAACAACTTGGCGTAAGCGAAGCCCAGTTACTGGCTACAACGGTAGGTGAGTATTCTACACGAGTTGAAGGCGACTGGACGGAATTGCTAAAACGTTTGCCGGAGCTTGGAAGAGTGATGTCGTTAACCCGTAACGACAGCTGTGTGCTGGAGCACAAAGGACCTTTTCAAAAAGTTGATATCATGGGTAGTGGCGCACGAGCCATGGCAACCGTTATCGGTCCGATTGAATCTCGCGTATTCTTTGCCGGCTGGAAATTTGGTTTCGCTGTTCGTCAGCAAACTCCACGCGGATTGCAGCAAAGCATTCAGATATTTGATCAGTCGGGAACAGCAGTAACCAAAGTTTTCCTGGTGGAGGAGCAAGGCAATAAAAAAGGAAGCGATCAGCAGGCATTTGATAAGCTTGTGAAAGATTTTCGTTCTGCTGACCAAGGTCCAGAAGTTCAGGTTGAGAAAACTGCAGAAGCCCCGACAAAACCAATCGCAGAAGTTGACGGAGCGGCATTGATCACAGACTGGTCGGGCATGAAAGACACGCACGATTTCTATGGAATCCTGCGCAAGCACAATGTAAATCGGTTGGATGCCTTGTACCTCGCAAAGGATTATGCGTATCAATTGAGAAAGGAAGCGCTGCAAACCATGCTTGAGACAGCAGCTGAAACAAAGTTGCCCATCATGATCTTTGCCGGAAATCGTGGCAATCTTCAAATCCACCAGGGTAAAGTTCAGACGATTCGGGTAATGGATCAGTGGCTGAATGTGCTTGATCCTGACTTTAACATGCACCTGCGTGCGGATCACATTGATACGCTTTGGGTTGTGAAGAAGCCTACGGAAGATGGTGTTGTAACAAGTCTAGAAGCGTTTGATAGTAAGAAAAATATGATCGCGCATTTCTTTGGTTTACGTAAGCCGGGTATTCCTGAACTGAAAGATTGGGCTGCGCTGGTGGAGACGTTGCCGAAAGTTTGAGCACAGGAAGAAGCACCAGTCCCCGGCCTCGTGCCGGGACCCCGTATTAAAAGCTGAAAGACTTGATAAGCGAAGAGTGTGTACGTTATCTGATGCCTTTGCTTTTAATATGGGGATCGCGGCACAGGGCCGCGAAGGATTGGATAAGCGAAAAGGGCATACGTTATCCAGTTACGTGCTTGTAGTATGGGGATCGCGGCACGGGGCCGCGAAGGATCGCTGCGTTATCTCATTGCGTGTTTTGAATACGGGGATCGCGGGACACCTGCTTGCCAAAATGCAATGCAGGCAAGGGCCCGCGAAGGTGCTTCATTAATCCACCTTGAAACCTTCGTATAAATCCTTCCATTCGGGATTCATCGAGTTGATAAGATTAAACTTAAACTCTCGGGTATATTTTTTCAGTTGTTTTTCGCGGTGCTTAGCATCGTCTGCTGTCGTAAACTCCTCATAGTACAACAAGTGTCAATATTGTATTTGTTTGTGAAGCTTTTTAGAAGCTTGTTCTTATGCTCATAAACTCTTCTCTCAAGATCATCCGTAAATCCAGTATAGAATACAGTATGATGTTTGTTGGATAGCAGATAAACATAGAATTTATCCATTACTGAAATTACAATAAAACAAGAAGAAGCACTAGTCCCCGGCCCTGTGCCGGGGCCCCCTGATTAAAAGCTGAAAGACTTGATAAGCGAAGAGTGTGTACGTTATCTGATCCCTTTGCTTTTAATAAGGGATCGTGGGACAGGGCCGTGAAGGATTGAATAAGCGAAGGTAGGGTGCGTTATCTCATTGCGTGCTCTGAATAAGGGGATCGCGGCACAGGGCCGCGAAGGATGAAGGATCGGACAAGCGAAGGGTCTGGTGCGTTATCCAATTGTGAGCTGTGAATAAGGGGATCGCGGGACACCTGCTTGCCGAAATGCAATGCAGGCAAGGGCCCGCGACCTACTTCCCCAATTGCATCAAATACTTCTTCGGAGTAATTCCGAACTTCTTGCGGAATGCAGCGATATAGTGACTGGGATTTGTATACCCGATTAGGGTGGCAACCTCATTGACTTTGTATTTGCCCGTATCCAGCTGCAGGCGTGAGTAATCAAGCTTGTGATCAAGCAGGTATCCAAAAACTGTATTACCGTAAATCTCCTTGAAGCCAACTTTCAGCTGAAATTCATTGAGACCTGCTATCCGTGCAAGCTCTTTCAAGCCCGGAGGGTTATCCATGTGCTTGAGGATATGTTCCTTAGCATGCTTGATCTTGCGAACGGTCTCTTCATTATTCAAAAAGGGACAGCTTTCGGTATTCGCCTTCTTTTCGGAGAAGTAAAGGCTTAATAGTTCATAGATCTTTCCCTGAATATACAGATTGCGAGCATTCTCGCTTAGCTGAATGTTAAACAGCTGGCTGAGCGTGATCATAAGCATGGACGGAATCTCACGCTCGTCATAAAATTTATAGTTCACGTTCTCGGCTTTCAGAAAGGGAAGGGGCTCGTGTGTAAACAGCAGGTGCAGATTTTCCAGCGAGATGAAAAGAAACACCATGCGGCATCCGGGCGAAAGTTTCAGCGTGAAAGGCATATCGCTTTCCGGGTTGTACATAAAATAGTTGCGCTGCTTTTGAATATCGCGACCGTACTGCGGACTGAATTCAAACCGCGCGCTGCCCTCAAGACAAAAATAAAAGTGAATATTCTTCCGGTTGATCTCACTTGTGATCGACCCCGTCTCTTCCGAATCATTATTCACAGTCACGAGCCGGGTACCGTTCTGATCGAAGATCACCTGCTCTAACCTTTTAAGGGTATTTTCAACTACCAACTCCATTTGATCTGCCTTTAATCTGATACAAAAGTATCGAAAAAATGTGAATAAAATAACCTTATTTTACAGTATTTGAACGATAAATACCTAAATAAGTACTATCGAAGGGCTGCGTTATTAATGATCCATACATAGGTATTTTTGAAACGATTCCAACCTTAATGTTGCATCGTTTTTCAAAGCACGTAGTGGGATGCATAAGGTAGTTGGTGTTGTATTTTTTTGGCTGATCGGAGTATCAGCAATTGCTCAGGTAAAGATCACGGTGATCAATCAGGCGACAGGCGAGAAGCTGGAAGGTGTTTCGGTTGTTGTTACATCTTCAACGAATGCACAAACATATTTTTCAAATGAAGAAGGTTTAGTTGACGTACCTGCGATAACTTTTCCGGCTACCCTAATCGCTTCTCACATCGGTTTCAGCAGTCAACAACTAGAACTGCCGGTAGCCGGAGCGTACACGATAGACCTCGTCTCGACTTCAGCACAGCTTGAGGAAGTAATTGTTACGGGGCAATTTGAGCCCCAGTCGGTAAGTAAGTCGGTATTTAAAGTCAAGGTAATAACCTTAGAAACGATTCAATCAAAAGGCGCTACGCGGCTGCAGGATGTTTTGAATACCGAGCTCAACATCCGATTTTCAAATGACCCGGCTCTTGGTGTCTCCAACATGCAGATGCAGGGAATGTCTGGTCAGAACGTAAAGATTCTTCTCGATGGTATTCCGGTAATCGGCAGGCAAGGAGCCACTAATGCATTCGATCTCAACCAGATTAATATCAATACAATCGAGCGGATTGAGATCATAGAAGGTCCGATGTCAACCATGTATGGTGCTGATGCGCTGGCCGGAGTGATTAACATTATTACAAAGAAACCAGAAGCGGAGAAGCTTACCGGCTCCGTAAAGATTCATGAAGAAAGTGTTGGGTCTGCGTACAGTTTATTTAAGGAAGGAATTCACCAGGAAAACGTTTCGGCTTCCTATCGGAAAAGTGCTATTCATGCATTAGTCGATGGAGGGCATTATTATTCAGGCGGCTGGCAAGGGAATGCTGAAGGCCGGGATAGAACGTTTAATCCCAAAGGTCAATGGTTTGCCAACGGATCAGTGGGCATTGATAAATCAAATTGGAACGCAAGTTATCGGCTCGATTACCTGAATGAAGACATTTATAATCCTGGTTCTTTTGCCGGAAATGAAGCAATTGATAAGCACTTCATTACCAACCGGTTTATTCATCAGTTACAAGGCGGGGTAGCCCTCGCGGACAAGGTCAACTTTACCGGAGCTATAGCTTATTCCGATTACAATCGGAAAACACAAACCACTGTGGTAGATGCTGTCACGGGCGAAGAAACGCTTTCCCTGGCGCCTGGTGAGCAGGATGAAACCAAGTATGATGTGACTACGCTTCGTGGAACATTTCAATATAAAATCTCTGATAAATTCTCCCTCCAGCCGGGCTACGACATCAATCTTGAGTCAGGTTCGGGGGGAAGGTTGGAAGAAGGTACAAAGAGCATAGAAGACTATGCAGTTTTTCTTTCCGGAGAGATAAAGCCCTTTCGACAAGTAAGTATAAGGCCAGGAGTTCGATTTGTTAAAAACTCCGTGTACGATGCGCCACCTGCTCTGCCTTCACTCAATATGAAGTTTTTACCAAGTCCCGATCATGAGATCCGCCTTTCTTATGGCCGGGGCTTCAGAGCGCCTTCCATTCGCGAATTACATTTCTACTTTTTTGACAGCAATCATTCAATTGCAGGCAATGAAAATCTAGAGGCCGAGCTTTCCCACAGTGTCAACACCTCATGGGATTGGCATATCGTTAAAAGCCTTTCCTTTACGTACACGACTACGGTATCCGGATTTTATAATAAAATGAATAACCTGATCACGCTGGCTTTGGGAGCAGGTAATGTTTACGCTTATCGAAACATCAGCGAATCTAAAACTCAAGGGTTCGTTTTTAATAATAGGATTATTTCCGGAGGGCTTACTGCATCAGCGGGTCTTTCCTACGTAGCGCAATACAACCCCTATGTAGACGAAGATCCCACGTTGCCCGAAGTTACCTGGTCACCCGAAGTAAATACCAGTGTAAGCTATCGGTTTGTTAAGGTGGGCCTCACAGCGTCCGCATTTTATAAATACACCGGTAAAACACCGTACTACACAATCAATTCTGAGGATCAAGTCTACCAGGCTCAATCGGATGAATACCATTGGGCGGATGTAAGTCTTCAGAAGACTTTTATGAGACGTTTAGACATTGCCCTGGGTGTGAGGAACCTGTTCGATGTGACCACCATTCAAGACACCGCTGTTTCATCCGGAGTACACACACCAAGTGGTGCACGGTCGATCGGATCGGGAAGATCATTTTATACGACACTAACGGTAAGTTTTTAACTAATAAAGTATATATACGATGAATCATAAATCGATTAAATTTCTTTCACTTGTCTTGTTTGCGATGGTGCTTGTTTTCTCTTCGTGTGAAGATGATCCAAAATTGCCGGATAATGTCCTTGAGTTTGAATCTTCCGTAGCCGGAATTGCAAGCGAAGAAGAATCACTTTCACTAAATATCAATCTTTCGCGCGCAGCGTCAACCGATGTGGGTTTGACACTTTCAGTAAATGGTGGAACACTTGTATATGGAACTGATTATACAACAACTCCTGAAGCCACCGCACAAGTAATTACGCTTACCATTCCAAAGGGTGAAACAAGCACCCACGTTGTCATTAATAAAGTTGCAGGTGTTGGCTTTGGTGGTGATGAAACCATCGTGGCCGAGCTTGTATCGATTGATGGATCGCCCGTGATGGGAGAGAACTCAAAAATTACAATCACGTTTTCAGAAATTACTGTTATGTCTGGAAACATGACCGTTCAGGGGGGTGGCACCAACTACCCGAACAGGGTGTTTATTGATTTAAGCGCCAACCGTCAGACAGCGGTAGCGCGTACTGCGTGGGATATTGGCTTTTACAGTGGCGATGATTTTCGTGTGACGCTTAATTCAGCCACGGGCATGATGGCGTATGCGTTAGATAAAAATGACTTAACCACAGTAACCAATGCAGACACGGCTGTGTTACGGAACCGCCTCTCACTGGAGGCAGTGTTTGCAGCCATCACAAGCGAAACACCGCCCGATTGGGTTTCGTCTGCCGTAAACTGGATTGATGATCCTTCAGGTGACCTTACAAAAACTGCTCTATCGGCAATTTCGGCAACAGCAGCTGAAAATAAAGTTTACATCATTAACCGCGGTTCAGGTCCGGGTTCGCCCGCACCTGCATTGGGTTGGAAAAAAATCCGTGTAATCCGAAATGGTAGCGGCTACACCTTACAACATGCCGATATAAACGCCACAACATTTTCGGAAGTACAGATCACAAAAAATACTGATTATGAATTTCAATATGTAAGTTTCGCTAATGGAGCTGTAACGGTTGAGCCTGCGCGTGGCCGTTGGGATATTGCATGGACCGGCTTTACCAACGCTACAAATTTGGGTTCAGGTCATGTTCCGTATTATTTTCAGGATATAGTCCTGCAAAACCGAGAGAATGTTCAAACGGTGCAAGTGTTAACCAGCACAAAATCGTATGAGACATTTGGCGCAGCGGATATTATCGGTTTGAATTTTGGTACACAATCGCAGGCTAAAATTGGCAGTAACTGGCGTTCAGGTGGTGGGCCAGGAACAAGTCCAGCTGTGCGCACCGACCGCTTCTATGTGATTAAGGATGCTGAAGGAAATTTCTATAAACTAAAATTCACTTCGCTTACCACAGATGGCGAACGCGGTCGTCCATCGTTCGAATACATAATGCTTCAGGAAGCGGAATAAGTTTCAGGTTCCTGTTGGAAACGGCAGGAACTTATTTTTTTACAGGATTGGTTATCTTTGTGATTCCAACATTTAAAAACATGACAAAATCATTGAAAATAGCCCTCTTTGGTCTTTTCCTATTTGCTGCAATAGCTGTACAGGCTCAGCCTCCAAAAACACCGGCAACTCCCGGAACAACATTTGGTGCAGTTATTACGGCCGACAATGCAACTTCTGTTGCTGAATTACCGACCCTGATGGCTGACAAGCAAATGGCCGATGTTAAAATAGAAGGTAAAGTATTGGATGTATGCCCGAAGAAAGGCTGCTGGATGTCTCTGGAGATGCCTGACAAATCAACCGTGTTGGTGAAATTCAAAGACTATGGTTTTTTCGTTCCATTGGAGATGATCGGTAAAACCGTTGTGCTGGAAGGACAGGCTAAGAAAGTGGAAACCTCTGTTGATGAGTTGAAGCATTATGCAGAAGACGCCAAAAAGTCAAAAGAAGAAATTGACGCCATCACCGAGCCTAAGAAAGAAATCCGCCTTACCGCAAATGGCGTGCTCGTAGTAAAATAATCCGAAGTGAAGAGTATTAGAAATTTAAGAATCATCGGGATACTGGAAGGTATTTCGTACTTGGTTTTGTTGTGCATTGCAATGCCGTTTAAATACATCTGGGGAATACCGGAAGTTGTTAAGTACGTAGGTTGGGCCCACGGACTGTTGTTTATCCTTTACATTCCTGCAGTTCCATTGGCAAAGAAGGCAATGAACTGGAATTTTATGTGGGTGATGTTTGCGTGGGCTGCTTCTTTAATTCCGTTCGGAACGTTTGTTTTGGATCGATATTTAGTTAGGCGGGAGAAGGAATTGCTGGATCGCCAAGCTGTGTAGAAACTGCCTATAGTTTTTAGACGCCATCTATTTTTTGAGCCGCTTTTTCACCTCGCTTTTAACAACCGCAAAGGCGCAAAGAAATCCATTATATCATCCGAGAACCCTCTGCGCACTCCGCGTCTTTGCGGTAGGAACTTTTAGAGTTGTCTAGCGTATACGCGTCAATGATTTTACCTGTCCTCGACCAAGTAAGCGACAAAAAAAGAGGCCCGAAAGCCTCTTGATTTATTGGATAAGATGTGCGTGATACTACTTTTTCTTTTTCGCTGTTTTCTTGGCCTTCTTCACCACTTTCTTCACAGCCTTTTTAGCTTTTACTACTTTCTTAGCTGCCTTCTTCACCGTCTTCTTGGCTGCTTTTTTAACAACCTTCTTCTTAGCTGCTTTTTTGGTAAAGGCTTTCTTAAACTTCTTGGCTACTGCTTTAATTTTTTTACCCAGACTTTTCTTCGCTGGTGCTTTTGGAGCAGTGCTTACGATCTCTTTTGCCATCAGGTTAAGCGCAGAGCCTGCCTTAAACCATTCGATCTGACCCGCATTGTAGGTGTGATTAACTTTAATGGTGTCTGTAGTACCGTTGGTATGACGTAAGACAAGGGTTAGTTGCTTCTCAGGAGCAAATGACGTCAGGTCAATAATATCGATTGTATCATCTTCCTGGAAACGATCATAGTCGCCTTCGTTCGAGAACGTAAGACCCAGCATACCTTGTTTTTTCAAGTTGGTCTCGTGGATACGCGCAAAAGATTTCACCAGGATTACACGGATACCGAGGTGACGCGGCTGCATCGCAGCGTGCTCGCGTGATGAACCTTCACCGTAGTTGTGATCGCCAACAACAATCGTAGGAACGCCAGCTGCTTTGTAGGCACGCTGTGTTGCCGGCACCGGACCGTATTCACCAGTTAATTGATTCTTAACGTTGTCTGTCTTGTCGTTAAAATAGTTCAATGCACCGGTTAGCGTGTTGTTCGCAATGTTATCGAGGTGACCACGGAATCTGAGCCATGGACCAGCCATCGAGATATGGTCGGTTGTGCACTTACCTTTGGCTTTGATCAGCATGCGCATGCCAATGAGGTTCTTACCATCCCAGGGAGCGAATGGATCCAATGCCTGTAAGCGATTTGAATCAGACTTGATCTTAACCTGGACTTTACTTCCATCTTTGGCAGGAGCGAGATACCCTGCATCTTTTACAGAAAATCCTTTAGGCGGAAGCTCCAGACCGGTTGGCTCATCGAGTTTTACCATTTGTCCGTTTTCATTTAACAACGAATCTTTCAACGGATTAAAGGTAAGATCACCCGCAATCGCAAATGCCGTTGTGATTTCAGGAGAAGCAACAAACGAATGCGTATTCGGATTACCATCGTTACGTTTTGCGAAGTTCCGGTTGAACGATGTGATGATTGAGTTCGCACGGTTAGGATCGTTTGTATGACGCGACCACTGACCGATACACGGCCCGCAGGCATTCGCGAGTACAACGCCACCCATCTTAGCGAAAATATTCAGGAACCCATCGCGTTCAACGGTATACCGAACAAGTTCTGAGCCTGGCGTGATGGTAAACTCTGCTTTTGCTTTTAAACCTTTATCACTGGCCTGCTTGGCAAGCGATGCTGAGCGTGAAATATCTTCGTACGAAGAATTCGTACACGAACCGATCAAGCCAACTTCAAGGCGTTGCGGCCAGTTATTCTTCTTAACCTCTTCAGCAAATTGAGAAATCGGAATGGCACGGTCAGGAGTAAAGGGTCCATTCACATGTGGCTCAAGGGTTGAAAGGTCAATTTCAATTACCTGATCGAAATACTTTTCAGGGTTTGCATACACTTCGGGATCTCCCTGCAAGTGTTCTTTTACCTGATCGGCAAGGTCGGCAACTTCTTTACGGCCTGTTCCGCGCAAGTATGCAGCCATCTTCTCATCATAGCCAAAGGTTGATGTTGTAGCGCCAATCTCGGCACCCATGTTACAGATTGTTCCTTTACCGGTACAGCTTAATGAATCAGCACCCGGTCCGAAATATTCAACAATTGCTCCGGTTCCACCCTTTACAGTAAGAATACCCGCAACTTTTAAAATTACATCTTTAGAGGACGTCCAGCCGCTAAGCTTACCGGTAAGCTTAATACCAATCAGCTTGGGGAATTTCAATTCCCAGGCCATGCCGGCCATTACATCCACTGCATCCGCACCACCCACACCAATGGCAATCATACCGATACCACCGGCATTCACGGTATGTGAGTCCGTACCGATCATCATCCCACCGGGGAAGCCATAGTTCTCAATCACCACCTGGTGAATGATACCTGCACCCGGTTTCCAGAAACCGATACCATATTTATTGGAAACAGATTCAAGAAAACTAAACACTTCACCGCTCGCAGTAATTGAATCCGCTAAGTCTTTTTTAGCGCCATCTTTTGCCAGGATCAGGTGATCGCAGTGCACGGTTGAGGGAACCTGAACTTTCGGCATACCAGCCGACATAAACTGAAGCAACGCCATCTGTGCGGTAGCATCCTGCATGGCAACTCGATCAGGGGAGAAGTTTACGTAGGATTTTCCGCGCCCGAAATTCTCCACGGGTTGGTCCTTATGCAGGTGGGAGAAGAGTATTTTTTCTGACAAGGTGAGGGGCTTACCCACCACTTTGCGCGCTTGAGCAATTTTTGCTGGCAGGTTTTTATATACTGCCTTAATCATGTCTAAATCAAAGATCATAATCTGGGTTATGTTTAAGGTTCTAAGCTAAGAATTTATTTGCTTTTTTGGGAATTCAGGCGGTTTTGAACCGTTATAAATAAAAAAGCCTTCACGATCGGAAGGCTTTAAATGGGTTGAAAATCATGCGGTTACTTGGCGTTTACGTAGTTCAAAAACTCCTTTTTAACATCCTGATCTTTGAACTTACCGGAAAAATAGGCCGTCCCGGTTTTACTATTTGTGTCACTTACTCCGCGTGACGCTACGCACATGTGATTCGCATCAATTACTACTGCAACATCCTGCGTCTTTAATACGCGTTCAATTTCCTGTCCGATCTGCATGGTCAGTCTCTCCTGAACTTGGGGACGTTTGGAAAAATATTGTACAATCCGGTTAATCTTCGATAAGCCAATTACTTTACCGGAAGAAAAATAGGCAACGTGTGCCTTGCCATAAATGGGAACAAAGTGATGCTCGCAATGGGAGTAGAAGGTTATATCTTTTTCCACCAGCATCTGATCATACTGGTATTTATTCTCGAATAACTTGGCGGTTGGTCGGTTTTTTGGATTAAGGCCGCTAAAAACTTCCTTTATATACATCTTGGCCACCCGATGGGGCGTTCCCTTCAGACTGTCATCTGTTAAATCGAGGCCCATGATGGTCATGATCTCACGAAAGTGAACTTCGATTTTTTGGATTTTCTCTTCATCCGGCATATCAAACGCATCGGCACGCATCGGTGTATCTGCCGCAGATGATCCATGATAATCGTCTGAATCAACAGGATTAAGCGGCCGGATATTCAACGAAATTTCTTTCGGTTTCATACAGTATAACGTTTAGGTCAAGTGATGGATCTATTTTATCGCGCAAAATTTTCCAGATAACCATCACAATGTTTTCGGCAGTGGGATTAAGGTCTTTGAAATATTCTGTATCAAGGTTTAAATTCTTATGATCAAATTTTATAAGCACATTATCTTTAATAATGTCGCTTAATTTTTTCATGTCAAACACATAACCCGTGTTTTTGTCCGGCTCCCCGGTTAAGGTTACAATCACTTCATAATTATGACCGTGATAGTTCGGGTAGCTGCATTTGCCGAACACTTCCAGATTTTTTTCGTCTGTCCAGGCTGCGTTAAACAACCTGTGAGCAGCGTTAAAGTGCTCTTTACGTGATACCTTTACCTTCATTCTGTAAAAATAACAGTGATTAGCCGAAAAGGTTCAAAATGAGGAGAGAAAAGGGCGGATATCAGCGCTTTAGGGAAAGATAGCCGGTAATTGTTTTACCGCTCACTTCGATGGTATAGAAGTACGTTCCGCTTGGAAGGTCCTTGCCATTGTCATTCTTACCGTCAAATCTTTTGGTGTTATTATTATATCCGGAAGTCTTGAACACCTGGTCACCCCACCGGTTGAAGATGGTAACTTCATTATCCCCCGGGAGGCCATCAATTCGCATGAAATCGTTTTCGCCCGGAGTGACTCCTGGAGAAACTGCGTTGTACACGACTATACCTGCGAATTCACCTGTAATATCTAATGTGATAATCGAAACAACGGATACAACTGTTTCTGTAAAGTCGGTGTCCCGTACACTGAATGTTACTGTTTTTGCAGGAACACCGCCCCGTGCAGACTGGCGTGCTGCAGTCACATTACCGGTTGCCTCGTAGGTTACCGACTGAAGTATGGTTTCATATTCTTCAAGGGTCGCTTTGCCTGTGATCGTGAGAACGCCATCTTCAAATTCTCCTGTAACACCAGCGCTGGGCGTAAAGTCAAGTTCTTCATTGTCCGCTGAGAAATCACTAATGGTTACGGTTGCGCGAACAATATCATCATTATCAGCATCATCGATACTAAGATCGGGATCCAACCTGACCGCTGTGTTGAATGATACACTTACCGAACTTTGTCCTACAATAGTTACTGGTGCCGGGTTTTGGTTCTCAAAGTACCTTACTGTTCCACCTTCGAGTCCGGAATGATCTTCCCCGTATCCTAAAAACAAATCCAGGTCACCATCTCCATCTACGTCAGCCAGGCTTAGAAAGCTATACTTAGAGCCGAGTATTTCTTCATCGGCCGCGGTGAAGGGGCTCGGAGTAATTTCGTTGAACGAACCATCACCGGCATTGTCAAAGGCCCTGAATCTGGTGTAATAGGAGTAACCATCGGAATCGCTCTCACTAATCACCATGTCCAGGTCTCCATCATGATCAATATCTACAGCGGTTATCTTTGCAACGTAATCTATATCAAGACCATTAAATGGTTCTGGGGCAGTTTGTAACTGAAAATCAGGGTTTTCAGCATCTCCGGCATTTCTAAAAAATTCAATGGAGTATGAATTCTGGTCGAACACAAAGGAATCTAGGTCTCCATCGTTGTCGATGTCGATGAATGTTACGGAAGGTCTGTCAAAAGAAGAAATGTCCAGTGGCGATGTTGTCTCGGAAAACGAATTGTCATCATTTTCAAAAAATTTAAGATCGTAGTCGCTCGTAACGAATAAGTCCTGGTCGCCATCTCCATCGATATCTACAAATACCGGGAGAGTATTATCCCACATGTTTACATCAGCCAACGGATCTTCGAGGTCAAGCTCGAAAAATCCATTAATGTTTTTATAAACTCTAAGCCGGAGTGAATATTTGCTGCCTAAGATAGCATCCAGGTCACCATCACCATCAATATCGGTAAACGTAGGCGTAGCCTCTTCCGAAACATCAACCCCGTCAAAAGGGGATAGGTTTAAACCAGTACGTTCTTCAAAAACAAAATCACCTGTATTTTCAAAAAAGCGAATCGGATCGGTATTAGCAGCCGTAGAGTAATTACTGCCGCTTCCAACCAGGGCGTCCAGGTCGCCATCGTCATCCAGATCAACGAGGTTTGGCCATGAATTGCCATATACGTAAAAGTTATAAAACGGATTTCCTGTATTCGTAGCCGGGTTCCAAGCTCCATATTGTCCGACAAAGTATGAACCATTTTTAATGAAGGCCTGTATGTCTCCGCTTTGCCTGCCGGTCAGAATATCCAGGTCACCATCACCATCTAAATCAACAAACGTTACCGAGCGTCTGGATCCGTAATTCAATTCACTGAGTACACTATTATCGCCCAGGTTAAAATCGCCACCTTCATTATAATAAATTTCTACCGCGGAGGTAAAGCTGTATTTACCCTCATAGGAAAAGCTTCCGCCTATAATCAAGTCAACGTCTGAATCATTGTCAATGTCAACGAAGGACGGTAGGGCCGGGCCAACATTTCCGTATTTCGAAACGGAACCAGTAATGCCATCGAACGGATTCAACGCATCTACTTGCTCCTCAAATTCTGGTTCAGTTGCTGTTCCTGTATTCCGGAAAAAATATGTAGAGCCATTGGAGTTGCCTACCAGCAAATCAAAATCTCCATCTGCATCCACGTCAATAAATGCGGGCGAGGCTAACTGGTTGACGTTAACAAAGTCAAGGGCATGAACCTCTTCCTTGGCAAGCCTGCTTACCTGGTCCGCGCCTGCGGTATTCCGGAAAAAATGAATGTTCCCATATTTATCCCCCACAAACACATCCAGATCACCATCATCATCAATATCCACAGATACCGGTTTCGGTAAGGCAATATGGCTGGGTGGCGGAAGTGGATTTTTCGAATCTTCTCTAACATAAGGCCCTAACGAGCTCTGAGCTTCCACGGAAGTGGAGGCCATCGCCAGGGCGATGGCTGCGCCAATCCCACTTAGGCGCAATTGTGTTTGAAGAGATCTTAATCTTTCAAAAAGCCTGTTAAGTCTTTGAATGAGTGAATGTTGCTTCCTCTTAGATAGCTTGTAGAATCTGCCGGATTGCCGTGCCTTTTCTAGGCGTATTCGTAACTTCAGGTATTTACCAGAGGCGGAGTTGTAGAGCGTTCTGAGAAGCGATCCGTTATGATTCATTGATCCAAGGGTATATAAATGTAGATTAAATGCGTATTTTTTCCAAGCCGTCAGGGCATGATTACTTATGCTAGATTTTCAGAACGTATACCAGGGTATTTCGCAGGGTTTGACTGCAGAATTAAGAGTGTTGTGGATAAATGAAGGAGCTCTCACAGACGAGGAGGTCTTGCAAAAGCGCCTGCGGGAAGTTGTGTACATAATTTTAGACACGGATTCCGGAAAAGTCGCAGGCGTCTCGACTGCCGTAAAAAAAAAAGTGAACGTGCTTAATGGGAATTTTTTGTATGAGTTCAGGTGCTACGTTGGAGAAAAATACCGAATCGCGGGACTGGATGTAAAGCTTTCCAGGTTAACATTTGATTTTCTACAGGAGTTAAGTTCGCGTGACCCTAAAAAACCTGTTGGAATTTTCACTGTACTGGAAAATGATTTCCTGAAAGAGCAGCCTGTGTGGAGGCGGGCCGTATGGCCTGAACTTCAAATGCATTTTATGGGGTATACCAAAACCGGTGATCCCATCCGCGTTCATTACTTTAAAGGCGCCAGAATTTAAGCTTGATGAGCAATGGACTTACAAAAAGCAGCGAGTGTGGGATTTTCCCAAAAGATGATGGGGCTGATGGAAATACCGAGCCGATCTTCCAACTCATCCAGCATTTGCATGGCATGGATTGAGTTTAACCGCATGTCTTCAAAGCTTGCGTCAATGCTGATGGATTCAGGAGGAACGCCCATCATCATACCCAGCTCTTCGCGGCAAAACGCAATTAATTCGTCTTCAGAAAACTGTTTCTTCATATAACCGATGGAAGGTACAAAACCCGAACTGCTTTTTGAAAATCTTTGGAAAAAGAATGATGCGGAAATTCATGTAAAGACAAGGCAACTTTGGAAAAAAAACTTTCCTGCCATGCCCGATCAAACGATAGAGGAACGCATCCACCAGGTTGTGTTTGCCATAACTACACGAGACGGAAATTTTATTGGGGTATCAACGGCCTATAAAGTTTACCTCGAGCATTTGAAACATCATTACTATGCGTTCCGGTGTTTTATCGATCCCAAATACCGTATTCCAGGGCTCACCACTACACTGCTTGTTAAGACAAGAGACTGGCTGGAAGAGATTTACCAGCAAGACGGAGATGAAAAAGAACGTTGTATTGGCGTCATCACGATGGTTGAAAATGAAAGGCTTATGAAAGTCCGAACGGAAGCAATTTGGCGCGGATCAGGCATGGTTTATATCGGCAATTCGCAAAGCGGAAAACCAATTCGGGTTTATTATTTTAAGAGAGCGGTTATTTGATTTTTGCGGGAAGTTCGGTAAGACAGCGGATTGCCAGATTGTTATTCCATTGAGGAATAGGGTTCAGCAACTCAATGGTTTTGTATCGTCCAAGCAAAGCTGTTAACATCATTTGCGTTTGAATGCGTGCAAGCCAATCTCCCAGGCAATAATGAGCCCCGGCACCAAACCCCAGATGCTTATTTGGATTTCGATCCAATACAAACTCATCTGCTCTTTCAAAGACTTTCGGGTCGCGATTTGCAGAACCTAGACAAATGGTTAATGTATCGCCTTGTTTTATGGTTTTTCCGCCTACTTGACAATCTTTCCCCGCTACCCGGCCAACGATTTGAACAGGCGCATCGTAGCGCAGCAACTCTTCAATAGCCGCAGGAATTTTTTCGGGATTGTTGCGAAGCAACGTAAGATCGTCAGGTCGGGAGATGAGATTGTAAAGGCCTGTGCCCATCAGGCTTACGGAAGTTTCTTCTCCGGCAATAAAAAGTAGAATGCACGATGATATTAGCTCATCCCCATCGAGCACATGCTCTTGCTGGTTTAGGCGAATCAGCCTGCTGATAATTCCATCGTCAGGATTTTGCTCTTTCTCTGCAATTACTTTTTTAAAGTAAGTAATAAAATTTCCAGCTGCTTCATTGATTCGAACAATGTCTTTGAATGATATGTAAAGATCGAGCGCTTTGATCATCACCGAGCCTTGTTCTTTTAAATACGTATAATCGTCTTCCGGCAATCCGAGAATTTTGCCAATGGTCATGGCCGGCAGTGGCTTTCCCAAATCTTTAATCAGGTCGAAGGAATCTGAAGTAGAGGGGAGGAGCGTATCTAAATTTGTTTTAATAATGCCCTCCACTTCACGCGTGTTCCAAACCTGTTGAATGAATTTTCGGATACGCGTATGGTTGGGCGGATTGATGAACAGGAGAAAACCGGTCATGGCATTCTCAATGTTGCTAAAATCGAGGTCCTTGTACTTAAAATAATGAATCCCTTTTTTTAACCATGAAAATCGGTTTCCAGCAAGAAAGTCGTTGCTCCTCAGAATGTTACGCGTATCTTCATAACGTGTGATAATCCACTCACCGGTTTGTGCGAAATGAACGGGGTCTTCTTCCCGCAGCCGTTTATACATCGCATACGGGTTCGCGATATGCAACCGGTCAAATGGTTTCCAAAGGTGATCACTTGCCATGCTGAATCACATCGTTAAGTAAAAAGTCGGCATAGGTGTCGATGGAAGGATAATCCCAAAAATGAATGGGATTAAGCTCTACGTTCAGTTTCTTTTCAAGATTATCCATCAAATAAATACAGCTTACGGAATCCAATCCGAGATTAAAAAAGGTATCGGTCTCAGAAATTTCTGTCACAGCGATTCCGGTTTCTTCTGCAATAACCGACTTAAATAATGTTATGAGCTCAGGCCTTGTCATCCGCGTTCGGTTTTCCCCAGAACGTTTTCTGAGGGGTTGATACTGCCATCCGGAAATCCGGCTTCTCATGATTCAGAATACCAGGCCGCTGCATGCCGGGTAATACTTTTACATCATAGATTTCTTCCACACTGTTTTCATATTTGATGAATCCCGTAATGCTTGCTGTAGGTAGATGCATCACAACAATACCGCAAAAGATTGATCGCTTCGCAATTGGCAGGTCTGCAAAAGCTGTACTGGTCTGTCGAAGTTTGGATAACCCGATGAAAATGTAATCACCGATGCGATCCATGCCGCGCACAAATCCATCAAGCTGCTTACGTACTTTAAAACTTTTCGTTTTAACATCAACTTCGGCCAGTTCACCGGTTGCGGAGAGGAGAACATAGAGCTTCCCATCGTACAGGCGTGGAGAGTGAGGCATTGGAAGGTTTTCTGCAACGACTTCGTTAGAGATAACATCAATAATACAGCCTCCTGTTGCCTTGGCAGTTCTCCATCCCTGAGGCGTATCGGTTTTGCCTAATACGGTAACATACCGCGGGACATTGTTATCGAGCGCCAGCCCATTTAAATGACAACGATCTTCACCAGTGATGTTGGTGATAAAATCCGGGTTCCAGACGGGAGTAAAACTATGCTCATCTGTTATGTATGCAAGACATGAAAATCGAGTGTTAACAGCCATAAGTCCTTTGGAAGTCCAATGGAGATCGTGGATATCGGCTTCGCCTGTATAATACGCTGCGCGCGGAACGAACAATCCATCATAAACATCCGGTTGTTTTGGATAGGTTCTCGCCAGTTCTGCATTGTTCGCTAATACGACCACTTCGTTTATAGTAGCTAATGCCATTTTATTCCCTTGCAGCGCCATGCCCATGGGCTTGCTAAACTGCCGGGGTAATTGCACCAGATGGTCACGGTCTTTCGGACTAATAAAAATCACTTTCCCGGCCTGGTATGTTGTTATGGCTAGGGAGCAATTAAGCTTTTGCAGCAGCTCTGGAATTTGAGGAGAATATGTGCAGGAAAAAGGAGCTAATGCATCCATGAACAATCGTTAGGGGATTAAAAATAAAGGATGGAACTATATAAATCTAACTTTATGTTTGTAAAATCGTGGTCTTAAACCGGATATCGTGACGTTTGAAGAAATTAAAGCTCAGCTTAAAAAGTATAAGGCTGAAGGAAAACAGCTGTTTACCAGCTCATCCTTTCAGTCACACAGCCTGGTGATGCTTCACATCATCAGCCGGATTGATAATTCGATTCCGGTTTATTTCATCAATACCGGTTATCATTTTCCGGAAACAATGCAGTTCAGAGACTTTATAACGGACTCCTTTACGCTAAATACTTTCGATCTACGATCTGAAATACCCAAGCATATGCAAGTGGATTCTGAGAGCCGGTTATTATTTGCTTCTGATCCGGATCATTGCTGCTACCTGAATAAGACCCAGCCGATGGACGGTATCCTTCGATCATTTGATGTATGGATCAATGGCGTTCGAGCCGATCAAAGTGCCGTTCGTGCAGCGATGAAAGTTGAGCAGCCTGCACCGTACAACACGATCCGTTTTCACCCGATGCTCGACTGGAATTCAAAAATGATCTGGCAATATCAAAAAGAGTTTAACCTTCAGAAGCATCCACTCGAGGAAAAGGGATATGTCAGCATTGGCTGCGAACCGTGTACCCGCAGGCTCAATCCGGGCATGCAGGAGCGTGAGGCGCGCTGGTATGGGCTTAAAAAAGTAGAGTGCGGACTTCACACTGAACTCGTTACCAAGTAATCCATGAACGTTTTAGTAACAGGAGGAGCAGGGTACATTGGTACCGAATTGGTCGCCCGGCTTGCAGCTGATGATGCTGTGAAAAAAATCGTGATTTATGATAACCTGAGCCGGCCGAATTATGGTGTTTTTCTCGGAGGCCCCAAGGCGGGTTCTGAAAAGATAAAATTCTATAAAGGCGAGCTGCTTGATTCACGCCACCTGAAGTTGGTGCTCAAAGACATTGACGTGGTGTATCACCTCGCAGCGAAGGTTACGACACCCTTCGCAAATGGCGATGGTCACCTGTACGAACAGGTGAATCACTGGGGGACGGCAGAGCTCATATATGCTGTTGAAGAAAGTAATGTAAAAAAGTTCATATACACCAGTAGCTCAGGGATTTATGGCGATTCTGATAAGGCAGTAGATGAACAGTTTCCACCCGCTCCAAAGACCTTTTATGCGATTTCAAAGCTTCGTGGAGAGGAGCATGTTAAGCGGCTCATGAACAAAAAGGAAACGTATATCTTCCGGTGCGGAAATGTGTATGGATATAATCGAGGAATGCGTTTCGATGCGGTCATTAACAAGTTTGTCTTTGAGGCTAATTTTCAGAATCGGATTACTGTTCACGGAGACGGTAATCAGTCCCGAACGTTTATTCATATCAATTCAATCGCAACAGCATTAGCCAATGTTTTAAAATCGGATATTCCGGGCGGGACGTACAATTTGGTAGAGCGGAACATCAAGGTTATCGATATTGTTGACGAGCTGAAGCAATTGATTCCTGACCTGGAATTTATCCTTATTAATCAGCACCTTACGTTGCATGAGCTCAATGTAAAACGGAATGATTTTGCGAATGAAAAGCTGGGTATTTCGATCCGGAAATCATTGAAAGAAGAGCTGCAGGAATTTATTAACCGGTTTAGCTTTTAAAAGCTGTTCACGCGGGCAATGTCGTGGAAACTAAACACGGCCAGGTTGAGGCCAAGCGTTATTTCGTGCGTGGTAAAGTTAACCCCTACTGATTTTCCGGTCGGCAGTTCGAAAGCATACGCAAAGCGAAATGAAGGGCCAAATCTGGCCTGTGCGAGGAAGCCATAGGTACTGAAGTTTCGGGTGAAAGCTCCGATTCCATAACGCTCGTCAATGTTTAAAACTGCGTTGACGTCAACGGAGAGTGGATTTGACTGTACATATTTCAGTAACACAGCTGGCTTTAACCGGAGGCGGTCATTGAGGAAAAGAATGTAAGAAGCCATGCCGTAAAAATGCTGTGTATAAACATCTCCTTCTACTGTTTCATCGGTAGCCGGGTTTGTGTAAGTGCCCTTTGTTTTTAACATTCTGGGAACCGAAATACCAACGAATAAATTATCATTGGTGAGGATTACTCCGGCCCCGAAAACAGGTTTCGTTGTATTAATATCTTCCGCAAAGTACGCATCGCCCTCATCAAGAATTTTTAGCTCTGAATTGTCACCTCTATAGTTGGCAACGCCTGCCTGCAAGCCAAACGAAATGAATGTTCTGTCCATCTGGATCTTATAGCTGTACGTTGCCATCGCCAGTGTATTCGTATACTCACCAATCTGATCACTGACCAGGATAATGCCGGCACCCATTCGGTTATCAAACAAACTGGTGTGAGCCGTTGCGTTAAAGGTTGTCGGGCTGCCATCAAAGCCAGCCCATTGCTTACGAAAACTTACCGATACGTTTAATTCTTTATTGAGCCCTGTGTAGGCAGGATTAATGACGAGCGGATTGTTCAGGTATTGCGCATACAGCGGATCAATCTGAGCATGCAAAGGTGCGGCAGCGGTGGTGGCCAGGATCAAGACACAGAGGACCTTGTAAAATCTTGTCATGCGGGTTGCGGGGCTTGGTCAAGTATTTAGGAAAAATAGCGATTAGGATTTAATTTTCCTATAATGGGCGTTTGATCTGGACGAAGAATGCATACTATTGAGATCATCTTGCTGCTTCTGGCGGTTGTTACCATTCTGGCGGAGGTTGCGAACAAAATAAAAGTTCCGCATCCTATTTTGCTGGTTCTGGTGGGGATTGTTATCGGACTTGTTCCGTGGCTACCCGATTTCGTCTTAAAACCAGAGATTGTTTTCCTGCTTTTCCTTCCGCCTGTTTTATATGCCGCTGCCTGGTCAACGTCATGGCCTGATTTTAAAGCGGCCCGCAGGCCAATCGGACTTCTCGCAATTGGATGTGTGATTTTTACTACCTGTGCGGTCGCCTGGATTGCACATACGTTTATACCGGGCTTTGGCTGGGCTGAAGCTTTTGTGTTGGGAGCGATTATTTCTCCACCCGATGCAGTTGCTGCAACGGCCGCGACAAAGGGATTAGGTGTGCCCAGAAGAGTGATCACAATTCTGGAAGGTGAGAGCCTGGTAAATGATGCTACAGGTCTTATCGCGTATAAATATGCAGTAGGTGCTGTACTCGTAGGAAGCTTTGTGTTGTGGGAAGCCAGTCTCCAGTTTTTGTGGGTCGCATTTGCTGGCATTGCGGTAGGACTTATTGTTGGACAACTGTTTTTGTGGGTTCATAAGCTTACACCTAATAATCCAACAAGTGATACCACACTAACATTTCTTGCGCCTTATGTATCCTATCTGTTAGCGGAAGAGTTTCACCTGTCGGGAGTTTTGGCGGTTGTTACATCCGGATTATTTCTTGCATGGCATTCATCCGAGGTATTTTCACAGCAAACCAGACTTCAGGCGAACGGCACATGGGATACCGTGCTGTTTATTCTGAACGGGATAATTTTTATTCTGATCGGGCTGCAGTTACCGATGATTCTCCGCAACATTAATGACATACCGTTTTCAACGCTTCTGTTATATGGAGCGATCGTTAGTGTGACAGTTATTGTTGTACGGATTATCTGGGTTTTCCCCGCCACGTATATTCCCCGGATTATAAAACGAATAAGAAAGAGCGAGCCGTTGCCTAATCTTAAGCTTGTATCCGTTGTAGCCTGGTCGGGGATGCGGGGCATCGTATCGCTGGCCGCAGCGCTGGCACTGCCGTTAATGATGAGCGACACAAAACCTTTTCCGAACCGAAACCTGATCATCTTCCTGACGTTTAGCGTGATCTTTTCAACGCTTGTGCTGCAGGGGTTAACGCTACCCCGGCTAATCAAATGGCTGAGAATAAAACCTGATGGAAAAGAAGATGACGAGGAACATGCGGTACGGGTGCGGGTCACGTCTTCTGTAATCGAGCATATCGAGGAGAATTACTCCTTGTTAAACGATGAGGTTCTAAATCAGATTAAAACCAAGTACGAAATTCGTTTTCAGCGACTCAGAAGAGATACTCTCGATCAAAAATTGAATGATGATCAGTACGGTGAGATTCAGCGCATCCGGCAGGAGTTGTTGGATAAAGAACGCAACCTCATTCTGGATATGAGAAATAAGGGAACGATCAGCCATGAAGTACTAAGGCGTCTTGAAAATGAACTCGACCTGGAAGAGACGCGACTTATTCTGGAGCGGGCCGTAAAATAGCAGACTGAAATCAAAAATTGTACTGTCATGTTAAGGTTGACTGGCGTCCTTAGCGTAAAAGCTTCTTATGATGCACGACATTTTCGGATTCATAGATAGCTAACAAATCGGAAGAATTTTAGAATAGTGATTATCTTACTACCGTTATTACACACTTTATGATCCTGCGTTTTTTCCTTTTTACTTTTATTCTAAGTACTATAGAAACTTCCTTCGCTCAGGACTGGAATACGATAGGCTCTGGTGCTCCTCAGCCAGATATTGCGTTGCAGGATCACTACGGCTACAGTATTTCTATTGAGGGTAATGTCGCTGTGATAGGAGCCCCCGCAAATGATGATCAGAATGTTAATGCTGGTAAGGTCTTTGTTTACGAAAAAAGTAACGGACAATGGCAACTAATATCGGAATTATCACAAGAGTTGGCGGATGCCCAAATTCAATTTGGTAAAACTGTGCTTGTAAAGGATGGGATTATTCTTGTTGGCGTGCCTGGGTTTAATGGTTTTGGTCTCGCACAAGAAGGACGTGTAGAAGTTTATAAACGAAATGAACAGGGGTGGGTTTGGATCAATGAATTAAAAAATAACTTCCCATCGGCAGAGGACCACTTTGGCACTTCCCTCGCCATGTTTAATGGAGTCGTGGCTGTAGGAGTTCCCGGGACAACAGATAATTCTATGAATTCGGGCTCGGTGCTCTTATTTGAAAATATTGAGAGCGAATCTTTCCCGGTTGCAAAAGTAGTGGCTCCTGAAATTGAAACGAGTTACAAATTTGGTATGTCGGTGGCGCTAAACACAAACGATCTCTTTGTGGGTGACATCCGGAGTCGAGTGAATGGGATAAACAGGGGAGCGGTGTTTGTTTTTGACCTTGACACATACCTTCCGAAAGCTAAGCTTACAACGGCCGCGGATATCTTTTATTTCGGTAGTACCCTTGCCGTTACGGACAATGAAGTTGCGGTAAGTTCATGGGGTGTAAATTCAAATAACAGTTTTGGGGCGGTATTTATGTTTGACAAACCTGTGGGAGGCTGGGTCGATGCTACAGAGAATGTGCAACTTCTGCCTGCAAATGGTGACGAATATGGTATTTATGGATCTTCCATTTACCTGGATGATGAAAGTCTGATCATTGGATCGGATGGAGGGATAATCGTTGATTTTTTTGACAAACCTGCGACTTCCTGGGCTGACGCGGCTAACCCCTTTCAATTGAAGGAGGATTCATTTACCTATCTGCAACGCTATGGATATTCACTCGCGGTAAGCGGAACAGATGTCATTATCGGAGCATATAATTGGAATCTTCCCGATGAATACTCCGGTGCAGCGTTTACGTACGAAAAAACTGGTGCCGCATGGAACTCGCTTACCGAAAAAGAAGTACTAAAAGGTTTTTCTTTGAGTGCGTCAGGCGACAAACTTGGATTTAGTGTCGATATTGATGGAGAATATGCCGTAGCAGGAGCACCCTATGATGATACTTTCGGTGAGTCTTCAGGAGCTGCCTACGTGTTTAAGTTTACTGGTACCGGCTGGGATCGAGTGGCCAAGTTAACCCCGTCCGATGGCAGCGAATTCGATTATTTCGGATGGTCAGTGGCTATCAACGGAAATACAATCGTTGTTTCAGCACGAGAAGCTGCACCAACCAATATCAACGGAGCGTATGCTGCTGGTAAAGTTTACATTTTTGAAAAGAATGCAGAGGAGTGGATTTCCTCGACTGAATCGGCAGCTATCCTTCGAATTGATAATACGCATCGTGGCAGCTTCGGATATGATGTTGACATTGAGCACGATGAAATCGTGATTAGTCATTTTGATGATGGGTTTAGCCATGAAGTAGGATTGGTGTACCTCTTTGGGAGAACCACGCCAACCTGGGAGCAGAAAGCATTGCTGAGTCCGTCTGAGACTAACTTCACACAATTTGGAATTAGTGTAGTACTGAAAAATAATCTTATTGCAATTGGTGCCCCAAGAACTGGTAATATTGAAGGTGCAGTATTGCTCTACGAAAGACCGGTTACCGGTTGGGTAAATGCAATACAGAGTGCGGTGTTGCGCCCTTCTGATCTACAGACAACTGGATTCTTTGGAGCGTCTGTTGATATACATGGAAATACTGTATTGGTTGGCGCTCAACAGTTTTTTAGTGGAGCAGCAGGAGCGGGATATGTTTTTGAAAAAAATGGCGGGTGGAAAGATGCAACTGAAGATGCCATTCTTACTCCCGAAATTACAGTGGAGGGTGCCCGCTATGGCGCTTCGGTGGCCTTGGGTCATGATTTTGCTGTGATATCATCGAGTGTCATTAATTCGCAACGTGGGCGGGCTATAATTTTTAGAAGGGTGGATGGCAGATGGAAGAATACAAATGAGTATACTCAATTGAGTTCCTTCCATGATAACGACAGGTTTGGGTTTAGTATGGCTGTCAGTAATGACATTCTCGTTGCTGGAGCTCCTGGAGCTTCTTCAGTAGCAGGCGATGAGTCTGGTTCTGCATTTTTTTATCTTAAGCAACCAACCATTACAGAAGTCAATAGTATTACGGAAGATGGTACCTATAAGGTTAGCGATAAAATTCTGATTAAGGTTGTGTTTTCACAGCCGATAATACTTACCGGGAGTGCGAAATTGAACATGTTGCTGGATAATGACATAACACACGATCTGCTCCTTAAAAATGTAACAGACGATCGCGAATTGAATTTTGAATATGTGGTAGCAGCAGGCGATTTCAGTGACGATCTTGAATATACCAATGAAGATGCACTTGAAATTACGGCCGGTCAGGTTGAGAGTAAAATAAACGGAGCGCTTGCGAGTGGGGCTTTACCCTTTCCTGGAAGTCAATATTCTCTTTCTGGACTACACGATTTTGTGATCGATGGAAGTGTCATGGTGGGTTTGGAAGATCCGAACACGAGTGAAGTCGTGGTTTATCCTAACCCGTTTGTCGATAGGTTTAGTATCACATCGTTGGAAGACGCTTCCCTGGTACTCGTTTCGGCTAATGGAACCCAGGTTTATAAAGGAGAATTGCGTGCCAATGAGGTATGCTATCCAAATGTTCAGAAGGGAATTTATATTTTAGAAGTAAAGACAAAAACGGGAGTCAACAAGAGGATAAAATTGGTGAAGATTCTTTAGCGTGATTTCGCACGCAAGTTCTTTCTGTTGATTACACGTACACGCTGAAGTGACGCAACAAAAAAGTCCCGCTTTCGGACGGGACTTTGAGTTATAGTCAATATCAGATTAACAATACTCTTCAAACACCTCAACCAAATGCTGGCCGATCATCTGGGCATTTCTGCCTTCGATGTGATGACGCTCTACGAAGTGTACTAATTCCCCGTCTTTGAACAATGCAATCGCAGGTGATGAAGGTGGATATGGAAGGGTATATTCTCGTGCTTTAGCTACAGCCTCTTTATCTACACCGGCAAATACCGTTGTCAGGTTATCAGGCTTCTTAGCGCTATTCTCTAATGCCCATTTTATGCCTGGACGTGCAGCACCAGCTGCGCAGCCGCATACCGAATTGATCACCACCAAAGTCGTTCCTTTTTGATCTTTCAGGGTGCTTTCAACGTCAGCGGAGGTCTTCAATTCCTTGAAACCAGCTTCAGTCAAATCCGTGCGCATGGGCGCTACTAATTGTTCGGGATACATATTTTAGGTTATTATTTTTAGTTATAGGTAAAACAAAATTACATAAATCCTAGTTCCAGCCGGGCTGCTTCGCTCATCATTTCCTGTGTATAAGGCGGGTCAAAGGTAATCTCAACCTTCACGTCATTCACACCTTCAATGGCCTTTATTTTCTGTTCCACTTCACCCGGAATTTGCTCTGCTGAAGGGCAGGATGGTGAAGTAAGCGTCATCAGCACAAATACATTGTTAACGGGATAGACACTGATCTCGTAGATAAGTCCGAGTTCGTAAATATCTACCGGAATTTCAGGATCATAGACGGTCTTAATAGCAGCCAGAACCTTATCCTTCAAATCAGGCATGGATGCGGATGATTCCGACTGTGGCTGCTCTATATTTTTGACCTCTTCACTCATGATCTTACTTCCTGTTGGGTTTTGAAAGCCAATGCATACAATTTCATTTGCTTGATCATGGCCGCAAAGCCATTAGAACGTTGCGTGCCGATAAACCGTTCCATCCCAATTTTATGCATAAAATAGAGATCAGCGTTCAGAATTCCATCCGGTGACTGACCGTTGAAGATTCTCACGAGCAAACTTACCAAACCTTTTGTGATAGCCGTGTTGCTGTCTGCCGCAAAGAAAAGTTTATCGCTCTCAAGTTTAGCGGTCAACCAGACCTTCGACTGGCAACCTTTTACTTCATTTGTTTCAGTTTTTTCAGCCGGATTCATATCTGGCAATTTCTGGCCAAGTTCCATGATATAGAATACAGTCATTTCCATGTCGCCATCGAGCAATGAAAACTCACTGATGATCTCGTCCTGTATTTCTGAAATGGACTTCGCCATTATTTCTACTTAACGCGTTAATAATCTTTTTTGTCGGTCACGTTGAATGACCATTTAAAATGTTGAGCTATAAAGAGCAATTGCACGTGGTCATTTCATGAATTTGATAATCCGATCCAGTCCTTCAATCAACTGATCGACTTCTCCTTTTGTATTATAAACGCTGAACGAAGCCCGTACGGTTCCTTCAATTCCAAACCGTGCCATCAGGGGTTCTGTACAATGATGTCCCGTGCGCACAGCAATTCCTCGTGCATCCAGCATCTGGCCGATATCAAACGGATGGATACCCTCAACAGTAAAGGATACAACTCCCACTTTTTCTTTAGCCTCACCGATAATGGTCACGTGAGGTAACGTTTTTACCTTCTCGGTTGCGTACACCAACAGTTCATGTTCGTGTGCTGCTATCGCATCCTTACCAAGGCCGTTGATGAATTCGATTGCTTTTCCGAATGCAATTACATCCGCAATGTTTGGTGTTCCAGCTTCAAACTTGTAGGGAAGATCGTTATACGTAGTTTTTTCAAACGTTACTGTTTTGATCATCTCGCCACCACCCTGGTACGGTGGCATCAATTCAAGTAAAGCTTTCTTACCGTACAAAATTCCTGTACCTGTCGGACCAAACATCTTGTGTGATGACAGGCAATAGAAATCACAATTCAATGCCTGAACATCAATTTCTAAATGTGCCCCGGCCTGAGCACCATCAATCAACACTACTGCACCGTGTGCATGCGCAAGATCGATGATTTGCTTGATCGGGTTAATGGTGCCTAAGCTGTTGGAAGCATGATTAACGGCCACCAGCTTAGTCCTGGATGTTAAAAGCGTTTTGTAGTGCGAAAGATCAAGCTCTCCCGAATCGGTAACATTGATAACTTTCAGGATTGCGCCTTTGCTCTCGCAAACAAATTGCCACGGAACAATATTTGAGTGATGTTCTAATCCGGAGATAATAATTTCATCGCCTGATTGGATAAATGTCTTGCCATAGGAGGCCGCAACAAGATTAATCGCTTCTGTAACACCTCGTACAAAAATGATTTCCTGCTCGGATGCTGCGTTGATGAATGCTTTGGCTAACTGACGGGTTTCTTCGTAGGCTTTCGTTGCCTTTTCTGCCAGCGTATGAATGCCACGATGAATATTTGCGTTATATCCTTTGTAGTACTCAGTTAATGTGTTGATTACTACTTCAGGTTTTTGATTGGTGGCAGCGTTATCGAAATAAACTAAATCACGACCGTTCACTTTCTGGTGAAGCACCGGGAATTGCTTCCGGATATTCTCAATGTCAAGTGAAACTCGTGTAGCCACGCTCATGGTTAAAAGTTTTTATGCAGGCGTTCGCTGATCAGGGAATCAACGTATGTCTTTAACGTTTCGTTAGCAATGGTCTTTAATGTTTCTGCCGTGAAGGCATACAGCATCATGCCTTGTGCAGTTTCTTTATCAATACCGCGACTTTGCAGATAGAACACGGCCTCCTCATCCAACTGGCCGATGGTACAACCGTGTGAACATTTCACATCGTCTGCCCAAATTTCAAGCTGAGGCTTGGTGTTAATCGCTGCACTCGGGGAGAGGCAAATATTTCTATTGGACTGAAATGCATTTGTTTTTTGTGCGTTCGGTCGAACAAAGATCTTTCCGTTGAAAACACCTTTCGAGTTTCCATCGAGCACGCCTTTATACATTTCGTTGCTGAAGGAGTTCGGTTTCTGATGATCCACCACGGTATGATTATCCGCTACGGTGTTTCCATGGAGCATGTACAAGCCATTGAAATGCGATTCGCAGCTTTCTCCGGCAATGGTGATCGTAAAATTGTTACGGATGATTTGTCCGTTCAATAAAAGTGTGAACGTATCAACCCGGCTTGAGTCGGACTGATGAATATTGGTGTTCGCGATTTGATATGTTTTGCCAGAATCGTTTTGAATTTTACAGTACTCAAGTGCTGCTTGTTCTTTCACAACGATTTCTTCGGTAAACGTATGCAGGGCTGCATTTTCGCCCACGGTGTTAAACTTTTCGATGATGCTAAGCTTACTTCCGCTTTCAACAATTACCAATACTCGGGTATGCGCTATCACCTGTTCCTGACTTGCATCATTGATATGCAGGATTAATACGGGTTTCTGAACAGTTGTATCCGCTGGAACGTGAATAAAAAAGCCATCCTGCCAGAGCGCAGTGTTCATCGCTGCAAACGAATCCGCTTCCGTACTTACAAGCGTATCAAAATATTCAGCTACGAGTTCTTTTTCAGATTTAAAAGCTTCGTATAACGGTTTGATTTTAATTTCGTTCGCGGGGCTAGTGAGTTTTGAGAAAGTCGTTGAGTATTGTCCATTGATAAAAACAACGATGTTCGCCTCCAATTCCGGGATCAAAAACTGATCAATCGATGTAAGCTGCGCAGGAGTTACTTCGTTCTTCCATGTGAAGATATTGTCGATCGCTCGCGTGAGCGGAGTAAACCGATATTCTTCATGCTTGGTTCCGGGCAGACCTTTCCTCGCTAATGTGTCGATAGCTTTTTTACGACTTTCATTTCCTTCACCAAATTTTGCCGTTTGAAAGCTGCTGATGATATCGCTGAAGCTTTTGCTTGTAGTAACTGCGCTCATGTTATAGTACGGCTACCTCATCTTTAATCCAATCATAACCTTTTGCCTCAAGCTCAAGTGCAAGTTCTTTGCCGCCTGATTTCACAATCTTGCCCTTGTACAGTACGTGAACAAAATCCGGGACAATGTATTCCAGCAAGCGCTGATAGTGTGTGACAACAATCGTTGCGTTATTGTTCGTACGAAGCTTATTAACTCCGTTCGCGACAATCTTTAGGGCATCGATATCAAGACCAGAATCAGTTTCATCCAAAATGGAAAGCTTCGGTTCAAGCATGGCCATCTGAAAAATCTCGTTGCGTTTCTTTTCACCGCCTGAGAAGCCTTCATTTAGTGAACGATTCAATAAAGACTGATCGATTTCAACCAGCTTCATCTTTTCTTTCATAATCCCCAGGAATGAAACCGCATCTAATGTTTCCTGACCCCTGTATTTTCTGATCTGGTTTACAGCAGTCTTCATGAAGTTGATAGTGCTTACCCCGGGAATTTCAACCGGGTACTGGAACGCCAGAAAAAGCCCCTCACGGGCGCGATCTTCTGGAGAGAATTCCAATAAATTCTTACCATTATAAAAAGCTTCACCTTCCGTAACTTCAAATTCTTCGCGGCCTGCTAGTACGGAGGCAAGCGTGCTTTTGCCAGAACCATTTGGTCCCATTATGGCATGTACTTCACCCGGTCTAACTTCTAAGTTAATGCCGTTGAGAATTTGCTTGTCTCCAATCTTTGCTTTTAAATTCTTAATCGATAACATTCTGTATAATTCAGGTCAATCAATATTAACCTACACTTCCTTCGAGTGTAAGGGCAAGTAACTTTTGAGCTTCTACCGCAAACTCCATGGGTAGCTGACTCAACACTTCTTTAGCATAACCGTTAACAATCAACGCAACGGCTGATTCTTCATCGATACCGCGTTGCTGGCAATAGAAAATCTGGTCTTCGCCAATTTTAGATGTTGTTGCTTCGTGTTCGACCTTTGCGGAGTTGTTCTCTACATCAATGTATGGGAAGGTGTGAGCACCACACTGGTCGCCCATCAATAATGAATCACATTGTGAGAAGTTGCGTGCACCTTCAGCACGTTTCATAATATGTACTTGTCCGCGGTAGCTATTTTGCGAATGTCCCGCAGAGATACCTTTTGACACAATACGTGACTTCGTGTTCTTGCCGATGTGGATCATCTTCGTTCCGGTATCGGCTTGCTGATGATTGTTGGTAACAGCAACAGAGTAGAATTCACCCGATGAGTTATCACCTTTTAAAATGCACGAAGGATATTTCCAGGTGATCGCAGAACCGGTTTCAACCTGTGTCCAGGATACTTTAGAATTATCTCCGGCACACAACGCGCGTTTCGTAACGAAGTTGTAGATACCGCCTTTACCATTCTTATCGCCCGGATACCAGTTTTGCACGGTTGAATATTTCACCTGCGAATCTTTCATTGCGTAAATCTCCACCACAGCTGCATGCAATTGATTTTCATCCCGCATCGGAGCAGTGCAGCCTTCGAGGTAACTTACGTACGAACCTTCATCGGCAATAATCAATGTTCTTTCAAACTGGCCGGTGTTGGCCGCGTTAATTCTGAAATAGGTTGACAACTCCATCGGGCATCGAACACCTTTTGGAATATAACAGAACGAACCATCGCTGAAAACAGCTGAGTTCAAGGCAGCAAAATAATTATCACTCATCGGCACAACGGAGCCGAGGTATTTTTTAATTAAATCTGGATGTTCCCGCACGGCTTCGCTGAAGGAACAGAAGATAATGCCTAGCTCACCAAGCTTATCCTTAAATGTAGTTGCCACAGAAACGCTGTCAATAACAGCATCCACGGCAACACCTGTCAATCTTTTTTGTTCGGTTAACGAAATGCCAAGCTTCTCGAATGTTTTGATCAACTCCGGATCAACATCTTCGAGATTTTTAGGCTTTGCACTTTGCTTCGGAGCGGAGTAGTAAATGATATCCTGGTAATTGATAGCAGGGTAGGTGACATTCGGCCACTTCGGTTCAGTCATCTTAGACCATAAGCGGAAGGCTTTCAGACGCCACTCCAGCATCCATTCGGGTTCGTTTTTGCGCGCAGAGATAAAGCGTACGGTATCCTCATCCAGCCCCTTGGGGGCTGAATCCGTCTCCATACTGACATTCCAGCCATGCTCGTATTCTTTTGAGGTTAGTTCTTCCAGCAGTTGGTTGTCTTTGCTCATGCGCCTTCTTTAGACTGAGTTTAAATAACTCGTAAATATACAACAGAAACAGCGGAAAATGGTTCTTCAACACCGCAACTTTCCTTCAGGATAGGTTGAGGTTGCGGTCAAGACTTTCCTCGAGTGAGATCATAGTTTCAGTGCGCTCAATACCGTCTACTTGCTGCATTTTATCATGGAGGACTTCCTTCAGATGATTGGTATCCCGGCAGTGGATTTTAACGAACATAGAGTAGTTCCCCGTTGTATAATGGATGCTTGTTATCTCCTGGATTTCCTTCAATTTAGCCACTACCTTGTCGTATAAGGCGCTCTTTTCCAGGAAGATACCGATGAAGGCAGTGATGTCGTAGCCAAGTCTCCCATAATTGAGTTTTAGCGTGGTTTTCTCAACAATACCCGCTTCTTCAAGCTTAGTCATGCGCACGTGCACAGTTCCTTGTGAAACATTAACCCTGCGGGCGACTTCGGTGAAGGGCTTTTTAGCATCATCCCTTAAAATCTCGAGGATTCTGATGTCGGTATTATCGATTTCATAATTTTTTGGCATAAGCGATTATGATTTTTGAATATTATGTAATTATTATGCTATTTATTAAATATTATTCAATTTTATATACGTTTACTTGAAATATGTATCGGTGATATGTTACTTTGTTGAAGTAATTACAATGTAAGGTGTTGAATTCCGATAGCTATCGGGAGGAAGACTAGCCTTAAAAAGTAGTTCTTTAAATTGTAAGGTGTTGAATCCCGATAGCTATCGGGAGGCAGACAAGCCTTAAGACGTAGTTCTTTAAAATGTAAGGTGTTGAAATTGGCAGACAAGCCCTCCTGTCTCGGGGGTGGAGAGTCAAGGATAAACGCAGGATAATGCCTCCGACTTGTCGGAGACTAGGGTTGACCACTAAGTTTTCTCTTTCATGTCCTGTAGCTAACTTCTCCGTGGAGGTTCGAAGCCTTCCCTTACAGCAGATTTAGGTTAGTTAAGAAGTTGAAGGTATGTGCAGAAGTCATCCCAATTTATCGGGATGACTTTTTATTTTAGCGCAATCCGTAATGAACAATCGTTTGTTATCTTCACACGTTGAGTTTTTAATACCCCTGTGATGGCAAACTACCCCTGGATCAAAAATTACCCTGTAGGCATTCCTGCCGAAATCAAGCTTTACGAGTATGAATCCCTGGTTGATTTATTCGAGAAAAGCTGTGTTAAGTTCAAAGACCGGGCAGCGTTTGAGAACATGGGCGTTGAAATGACCTATGGCGAAGTAGATCAGCTTTCAAAAGATTTTGCTGCGTACCTACAAAGCATTGGCCTGATAAAAGGCGATCGCATCGCGATTCAGATGCCAAACCTGCTACAATTCCCGGTTGCATTCTTTGGAGCACTGCGTGCAGGTCTTACCGTAGTGAATACAAATCCACTGTACACACCGCGTGAAATGGAGCATCAGTTTAAAGACAGCGGAGCAAAAGCGATTGTAATTGTTGAGAACTTTGCGTGTAATCTGGAGAAGATCATTCAACACACAGAAATTAAGCATGTAATCATTACAAGGATTGGAGACATGGTTCCAGGCCTAAAGGGCTGGATCACAAATTTTGTGGTGAAAAATATTAAGAAGATGGTACCTGCATATCATCTCCCTAAAGCAACATCGTTTAACGATGCGATGAAGAAAGGTGCGGCATCAACCTTTACAAAAGTTGTCATTGAATTAAAAGATATTGCTGTATTACAATACACAGGCGGAACAACCGGTGTCGCCAAAGGCGCGCAGCTTTCACACGCGAATATTGTAGCGCACAACTCCATGATTACCGAATGGTTCAAACCCTACCTGAAACAACAAGTTGATGAAGAGATCATTATTACCGCGATCCCCATGTATCACATTTTCGCGCTGACCGTAAATGGCGTGTTGATGTTCAGCGTAGGAGCCAAGAGCATTCTGATAACGAACCCGAGAGATATCCCCGGATTTTGTAAAGAGCTCCGGAAACATAAGTTTACGATCATTACGGGTGTCAATACACTGTTCAATGGGTTAATGAATAACACAAGCTTTGCCGCGCTTGATTTTAAATATCTTAAAGGTGCAGTAGGTGGAGGAATGGCTGTTCAGGATGTCGTTGCAAAAAAGTGGCAGGAAGTTACCGGTAAACCATTGGTTGAGGGATATGGATTAAGCGAAACTTCACCCGTGCTGTGTTGCAATCCATTGGACGGAACGCATCGTTTAGGAACAATTGGCTTACCGATGCCGAGTACAGAAGTGGCAATCTTTGACGATGCCGGAAATCAACTACCGCAGGGTGAAAGAGGGGAGATCTGCGCACGCGGACCGCAGGTGATGAAAGGATATTGGGAAAAAGACAATGCGGGTGTTTTTTTTGAAGGAGACTGGTTTAAAACCGGTGACATTGGATTGATGGACACCGATGGATTCTTCAAGATCGTGGACCGCAAGAAGGACATGATTAAAGTTTCAGGCTTTAATGTGTTCCCGAACGAGATCGATAACGTTGTTGCTGCACATCCGAAAGTGCTGGAAGTTGCTGCGATTGGTGTGCCGGATGAAAAGTCAGGAGAGGCCATAAAACTGTTCGTGGTGAAGCGTGATCAGTCGCTTACGGAGGAAGAATTGAAAAAATACCTCCATGAGAATCTCACAAACTACAAAGTACCTAAATACGTAGTCTTCAAGACTGAATTACCCAAAACAAATGTCGGAAAAATTCTCAGGCGCGCTTTGAAAGAAGAGGAGGCGAAGTAATCTTTGCGCATTATTTCAACCCTTAAAAAGTAATGCGCTCATTTTGTATTGTTCTCCTGATCATTTTTGGTCAATCGTCTGCCTTTGCGCAGATGAAATCCGGTGCCGATTCATTGCTTTATGTCAACGAAAAGCATCTTAAAAATTTAAAGCAATTAACGTTTGGTGCCGATAATGCTGAAGCATACTGGAGCTTTAACAGCAAACTGCTTACGTTCCAATCAAACAATAAAGCCTGGGGCGTTAAATGCGATCAGATCTATTACCTCGATGTCAAAAAATCTGATTTGCGCAAGAAGCAGCCGCAGCGTATCAGTAATGGCGATGGCAGAACAACGTGCTCGTACTTTATGCCGGGCGATAAGACGATTTTGTTTGCATCAACACACCTCGGTGGAAAAGATTGTCCGAAAGATCCCGAACGTGTACCGGGCGGAAAATATCTCTGGCCGATTTATGATACGTACGACATTTTTGTTGCCGACCTGAAAGGAAAAATTAAAAAGCAATTAACCTCCACTCCGGGTTACGATGCAGAAGCTACAGTTTCTCCGAAAGGTGATAAGATTGTATTCACCTCAACCCGCAATGGTGACCTGGATCTTTACGTAATGGATATGGATGGCTCAAATGTGAAGCAGATTACGAATGAGATTGGCTACGATGGCGGAGCATTCTTCTCACCGGATGGAAAGAAGATTGTTTTCCGTGCCTCACGCTTCACAACGGAAGAAGAAAAGAAGGAGTATCAGGATTACCTGAAACAAGGACTAGTAGCACCCACTAAAATGGAGATTTTTACGTGTAACGTTGATGGCACAGATCTGAAACAAATCACGAAGCTTGGTAAAGCTAACTGGGCACCGTTCTATACACCGGATGGAAAGAAAATTGTTTTTTCTTCCAATCATCATGGAGCGCGTGGGTTCCAGTTCAATTTATTTATGGTGAATGAAGATGGAAGCGGGCTTGAGCAAATCACCTATGACGGCGTATTTGATTCATTCCCGATGTTCTCACCGGATGGAAAGAAGCTGGTGTTCTCATCAAACCGTAACAACAACGGTACGCGTGACACAAATTTGTTTGTAGCGGATTGGATTGACTAAAAAATTACTACAACAAAACTTTCTCAGCCCTGACATTCTCAGGGCTTTTTTATTTGCTTCCCTGGGTTGTGAGTATATTTGGATTCAAATAATTCTAATTCCATTTTCCACTCATGAGTCGAAACCTTTACCGTTTGTTAGCATTGTGTACGGGAGTCTTTATGCTCGCATGTTCAAGTAGTCCAGAGAAAAAAACTCTCTCAACAGAACAAAAGATTGACTCGTTGCTCTCGCTCATGACGCTTGAAGAGAAGGTGACGATGATCCATGCAAGCTCTTCTTTTACATCGGGCGGAGTGCCACGCCTTGGAATCCCCGAATGGACCATGTCAGACGGGCCTCATGGTGTGCGCAAGGAGCATGGCCGGGGCTGGGTAGGAAGTGAAGATGCCCAGTATTTTGCAACCTATCTGCCGGTTGGTGTTTCGCTTGGATCAACCTGGAACCCGGAATTGGGATATGCCTTTGGTAAAGTATTAGCCGAAGAAGCAAAGTATCGTGGGAAGCATGTTATTCTTGGTCCGGGAATAAATATTTTAAGAACTCCGCTTAACGGCCGCAACTTCGAATACCTGAGCGAAGATCCATACCTCGTTTCCAAAATGGCAGTAGGATACATTAAAGGTGTTCAGGATCAGCATGTAGCGGCCTGCGTTAAGCATTATCTGGCCAATAACCAGGAGATCGATCGTAATACCGTAAGCGTTGAAATGAGTGAACGCACCCTGCGTGAAATTTATCTGCCGGGTTTTGTAACAGCAGTAAAAGAAGGTGGAGTGTACACGCTGATGGGCGCGTATAATAAGTTCCGTGGTCAGTACTGTACGCACAATGAATACCTGATCAACAAAGTTTTAAAAGAAGAAATTGGATTTGATGGTGCAGTCATCAGCGACTGGGGCGCAGTACATAACACGATGGAAGCCCTAAAATTCGGAACGGATGTTGAAATGGGTACTGACCTTTCACAAGGCGAGGTAAAGAACTATGGCAAATTTTTTATGGGTGATACAGTAATTACACTGGTTAAATCCGGCCAGGTTGAAGAATCACTGATTAACGAAAAGGTTAGACGCATTTTACGTGTGATGTATCGTACTAAAATCATTGGAGGAGGAGACCGCGGAACAGGATCATTCAACACAACTGAGCATCAGGCTGCTGCATTGAAAATCGCAGAGGAAGCGATTGTGTTGCTAAAGAACGCAGACAACCTGCTTCCGCTAAGCAAAACAAAGAATATAGCCATCATTGGAGCCAACGCAACCCGCAAGCAGGGCGGTGGAGGGGGAAGCTCTCAGGTGAATGCGAAGTACGAGATAACACCGATGCAGGGTATCGAAAAGATTCTGTTTGAAAATGTAACGGTAACCTATGCCGAAGGATATGAAGTTGTAAAAGACGGCAAAGCAAGTACAACTAAAATTAAGGAAGCTGTTGAGGCTGCAAAGAAAGCAGATGCAGCAATTCTGATTTGCGGTTGGATTCATGGCTATACCGATTTGTGGGATGACAATGCGTACGATGCGGAAAGTGTTGACAAGCCAGATATGTTTTTACCGTTCGGGCAGGATGAATTGATCTCGGCCGTACTAAAAGCAAATCCAAATACAGTTATTGTAATCATGGGCGGAGGACCGATTGATATGTCGAAGTGGGAGAGCAAAGCAAAAGCTATTCTGTTTGCAGGCTATCCGGGTATGGAAGGCGGAAATGCACTTGCGAAGATCATCTTCGGTGATGTTAACCCATCGGGCAAATTAACAATGACATTCCCTAAGAAGCTTGAAGACAGCCCGGCACATGCCATCGGTGAGTATCCCGGAAAAGATAGTGTAGTTCATTACAACGAAGGGATATTTATTGGCTACCGGTACTTCGATACGAAAAAAGTTGAGCCGCAATTTCCGTTTGGTCACGGGCTTTCGTACACGACATTTTTGTATGAAAGCTTGCAGGTAACGAAAGGCGATAATCAATCCGTAACAGCAACGGTTACGGTAAGAAACACAGGGAGTAGACCGGGTTCAGAGGTAATGCAGCTATATGTAAAAGATGTAGAATGTTCGGTTGAACGTCCTGATAAAGAGCTCAAAGGATTTCAAAAAGTAATGCTTCAGCCTGGAGAAAGTAAAGATATCATTCTCACACTGCCGGTTGATGCATTTCGTTTCTTTGATGAGAAAAGGATGGAGTGGGTGTTGGAGCCTGGAAAGTTTCAAATTATGGCAGGAAGCTCTTCGAGGGATATTCGACTTACGAAGGAGATTGATCTTTAACTAATTTACGATTTTAGATTTACGATTTTAGAATTCCGAACAATTAATCTAAAATCTTCAATCTAAAATCAATGGACGCTCCGTTCAATCAAATAATTCCGGTACTTGTTAAAGATTACTGACTTTGAGATGAAGCCTGTATAAATTCCTTTGGATACAACTGGCAGATTCCAGGCGTGGGTTTCATCGAACTTCTGCATTACACTTTCCATCGATTCATCTAGCGAGATAATGGCGACAGGTTTTTGCATCAACTCCTTAATCAACACTTTGTCGTAGAGTTCCTGATGAAACATGATCTCACGGATAGAATCCAATTGAATAATGCCTGCAAGTTTGTTATCCGCTGATATAACCGGGTAAATGTTGCGGTGTGACTTTTCAATGATTCTTATCAGCTCGCGCAGCTTTGCTTTTTCCTGAACCGGTTGAAAATCTTTTTCAATGATTCCTTCCAGGGTGATGTACGAAAGGATTTTTTTATCCCGATCGTGCGTAATTAATTCGCCTTTGCTGGCCAGCTTAAGTGTATCAATTGAATTGGGCTCGAAAATCTTAACCACTACATAGGCCACAGAAGATACGATCATCAGGGGAATCATAAGTCCATAACCTCCCGTTATCTCAGCAATCAGGAATATAGCAGTCAACGGTGCATGCATTACGCCCGTCATTACACCCGCCATGGCAACAAGCGTAAAATTACTTTCCGGTAATGTTGTAAACCCTGTCAGGTTTACAAATCGCGCAAATACAAATCCCGAGAAAGCGCCTACCATGAGTGACGGTGCGAAATTTCCACCATTACCGCCACTGCTCAAGGTCGCGGCAGTAGCAAATACTTTCACGAATATTATCACACCCAGGAAGAGAAGTATAACCCATTCATTATTCAGGTATTCGCGAAAAGCACTGTTTGTTAACAAGCTTTGTGTATTGGATTCCGACAATGAAATGATACCGGTGTACCCTTCACCAAACAAGGGTGGAAAAAGAAAAATCAGAATCATTAAGATCAGTCCGCCTATAATCGCTTTTGCATAGGGGTGATTAATCTTACCAAACAGCTTGTCTATACGCACAAACATTCGGGAATGATAAATCGAAATAAATCCCGCAAATAATCCCAGCAGAAGATAGTACGGAGTGTTTCCGAAGTCGAACGCCTGCTGCGTGGTAAACGACATCAGAATGCCTTGCTGCAAGACAACTTTTGAACAGAGTGTTCCGACAGCGGCAGCAATAATCAATGGAATAAAGGCGGTAGCGCTGATATCAATCAATAAAACTTCAATCGCAAAGAGTACTCCGGCAATGGGTGCGTTAAATGCAGCGGCAATACCGGCAGCTGCGCCACAGGAGAGGAGTAAGGTTCTGTTCTTATAATTCAGGTGATACGTCCGTGAAAAGTTTGAACCAATGCCAGCGCCTGTAACAGCAATCGGAGCTTCAAGACCGGATGATCCACCAAATCCAATGGTCATACCGCTGGTGATGATGTGTGCGATCATGTGAACCGGGGCAAGCAGACTTGACTTTCTGGAAATGGAATAAAGAATGAATGCGGTCCCTTTCTCCAGCGATCCATTATGGAAACGTTTTACGTACGTCACCACCAGCAGTAACCCAATCAGGGGGAAGAATGGGTATAGGTAATATTGCGAGATGAAGGTGGTGTTATCCGTCAGTGCATCGTGAATGTAGTGCACAAATGTTTTTAGGATTACTGCGGCCAGACCGGCTGTAAGTCCGATCATGGCACTGGAAAGAATCAAAAACTGGCGTTCGTTTAATCGTTTTTGTGTCCAGTCAAGGAAGAAAGTATGCCACCGTACCCAAACGTTCATGCCGACAAATTAGACTTGTAAACCTAAATTGTCAAAAATTGGTTATGACACTGGTTACTTTCGCAACTCCATACGATTATATCCGTAAGGTTTTGACATAACCCTTAAATTCAATTATTTAGCTTCATGAAGCAGCATTTGGAGAAAGACGAGTTCCGCAAACTCACCACGCAGGAAAAGGCGCTTCGGATTAACCTTCGTTCCGACTTATATGGATCGTTTGCGGAAATCGGTGCTGGTCAGGAGGTTGCAGCTAATTTTTTTAAAGCGGGAGGTGCCTCGGGCACGATTGCTAAAACCATTTCGGCCTACGATATGAAGTTCAGCGATGCCATTTACGGTTATTGCGAACGTTACGTATGTGAGCCTCGCCTCGAAAAAATGCTTGACCACGAGTACAGCTTGTTAAGCGAGCGGCTTCCGCACCGAATTGATAATACAAGATTTTTCGCTTTTGCAGATACGGTAGAGATTTTGAATTTTGACCGATCCAACCAGGCCCACGGCTGGATCGGATTGCGTTTCCAGTTAAATCCACATTCGGAACCAAATGATTGCGTCATCCATGTTAAGATGCACGACAATGATCCGCTACAGCAGCAGTTTGCATTGGGTGTCGTTGGTGTGAATATGCTTTATGCCTGTTCATTCATGTCAGATCCGGAAGCCATGCTGATGTCATTGGTAGACGGCCTTACTGCAAGGCGCATTGAGATTGATATGTTCCGGTTAACCGGCCCTGACTTTACCCATGTTGATAACCGACTGATGGCGTTAAAGCTTGTGAAGAACGGCCTAACGAAGGCAGCGATGTTCGGCCCGGATGGTCAGGTAATGCTGCCTTCTGATGAATTATATAAAAAGAATGTTCTGGTATTGCGTGGACGTTTCCGTCCGGTAACACACGTGAACGTAGACATGCTGCTCTCATCACGCAGGCATTTCAGAAGAGAACCTGATGTTGATCGTTCAAACATTGTTGTTTTAACCGAGCTTACACTGAACGATTTAAGTCCGGATGGCAATATTGATGAGAAGGATTTTCTGCATCGTGCCGATATTATCTGTTCACTCGGGCAAACCGTAATGATCTCTAACTATTTCGAATACTATCGATTGGTAGATTATCTGTCCAAGATCACGAAGGGAAAGAAGATTGGTATCATTATGGGAATCTTCGCGTTGCAGAAAGTATTTGAAGAAAGTACGTATTCTAAACTCCGTGGAGGTATCCTGGAATGTTTTGCTTCCTTGTTTGGATCAAACGTTAAGCTTTACATTTATCCTGCAAGCCGCAATAATCCGCCAACGCTTTTTGCCCTCAAAGATTTTGAAGCAGAGCTTCCTGAAAATCTAAAGAGCCTGTTTCGCTACCTGATGGAAAACAATAAGCTGGAAGACATCAACGATGCGAACGTGCGCAACCTGCACATCATTTCCGATAATGTTCTGGCGATGATCAGAAAGGGAGAAGAGGGCTGGGAGAAATTCGTTCCCCATAAAGTTGAAGATGCTATTAAGGAACAAGGGCTGTTTGACTATCCGATAAACGGAGGTGCGAAAGAGCTCAACGCTTCCGCAGCCACTACGGTCGGGAAATAGCTATCCGTTTATCTTACTGAAGTACTTTTTTGCCTCAACCATAACCTGAGGTGCAAGCGCGAAGGCTGAAAGCATGGTAGGGATCGCCATCAGCGCGAACGCAATGTCGATCAGATCCAGTACGAAGTTCATGGAGGCCAATGCGCCAAGCATGATAGCCGCCAGGTACAAATAATCATACCATTTGCTGCGATCAACGCCAATTAAAAAGGAAAGCGCCTTCCGCCCATAATAGCTGTAAGAAAACAGTGCGCTAATCGCAAAGATGAATGTGCACAGCAGCAAAAGATAATCTCCGCCATACGGTATCGCGGCTTTATAGGCCATCGAAGTAAGGGTTATTCCACTTACGCCTTCATTTTTCCAAACGCCTGTTACCAGGATGGCTAATGCTGTAAGGGAACAGGATATAATGGTATCAATTACCGGGCTCAGCATAGAAATTAATCCTTCCCGTACGGGCTCCGTACTTTTTGCTGCGCTCATGGCCATGGGTGCAGTTCCAATCCCGGCTTCATTGGAAAATGTTGCTCTTCGCACTCCCAGCATAATTATTCCACCGGTTATTCCGCCCAGAAACGGACTTCCGCGAAAGTTTTCCGGTGCAAAAGCATCCGTGAAGATCAATTTGAAATAGTATGGAACCTGATCCGCATAGGCAATCAGAATAAACATGACAGAAACAAAATGCAGCACAATCATTAAAGGCACCAGGCTTCCAGCCCACGCGCCAATCCGTTTTATTCCACCAATAATTACAACTGTACAAACAATGCAGATCAGAATACCAATGATAAATTTTGGAATGCTGATGGATAATCCAAGAATGGGTACGAACTTTTCTTCAATGCCATTTGACTTTAACCCGATATCAACAAGTGCTTGTGTGAGTTGATTGGCCTGAAAGATCGGCAACGCACCGACCATACAGCAGACGCAAAACAACACGGCCAACGGTTGCCAGCCTTTGCCTAAAGCTTCCCGAATCACATACATTGGCCCACCCTGCAGCTCACCGTGCGAATCTTTTCCGCGATACATGCTTGCCAGCGTGCTTGTAAAGAAGTTTGTAGACATCCCAACGAATGACGTCACCCACATCCAGAAGAGTGCTCCTGGACCGCCTAGTGCAATGGCAGCGGCAACTCCTGCCAGATTCCCCATGCCAACCGTTGATGCTAATGCCGTTGATAAAGCTTTGTAAGAACTGATCTGTCCGGGAGCATTCGGATCATCGTACTTGCCACGCAATACATTGATCGCGTGAAAGAAATACTTGTATTGAACGAAGCCTGAATAAAAAAGAAAGTAGACACCGCCACCGATTATCAAGAATAGTATCGGCCACCAGGTATAGTCTGCGGCTTTGGTAACAAGTTGAGAGAATGACTCCACGAATGATTATTCAGGAACGTAAGATAGTTTTTTATTCGACACCGCCATCCAGTTGCAGAGCTGCCACAACATGCGCGCGCCAACATTGGCATCCCAGTCGGTGGTGCCGGGGGCTACCTCACACAGATCAAAACCGATGATCTTTTTATTAGCCTGAACTAACTTTTTAATGAGATAAACTATTTGCTGAAACTCAAATCCTCCAGGCACAGGAGTTCCCGTGGATGGGGAAAGCTTTGGATCAAGACCGTCAATATCAAAACTGATGTACACAAGGTCGGGCAGAGGCTTGATAATTTGTTCACAGATCTCATCCCAGGTATTGCCTTCGTATTGCCAGGCTTTAATGTCTTCATCGAAGAAAGTTACTACGCGGCCCATAGACCGTTTAATCACGCTCATTTCTTCTTCGCAAAAATCCCGGATACCAACCTGTACCAGCCGGTTAACAGCAGGAATCTTTAATGCATTATACATGATCGAGGCATGAGAATAGGTAAATCCCTCGTAGGCCTTACGGAGGTCAGCATGCGCATCAATCTGTAAAACCCCAAATCGTTCGTAGCGTTCGCTTAACGCTCTTAAAAAGCCTAAGGGAGTACTGTGATCACCTCCTGCAAGCCCAACGAGTTTACCTTCTTTCAGTAGCCGTTGCGTAGTTGATTTCACATAAATGTTCAGGTTTTCACATGACTCATTAATGCTGGTGAGTAAAGGATCAGTTGCATCAACAACCTTACCTGCCTCAACCGATTTAATGTGTTGTGCAGCAAGCGTTCGAAGCTTTTGATTTTCTTCCAGGATGTTTTCCGGAACCGGTAGCATCGTTACACCCAACTTCCATGCATCCGGAATGTCTTTCACGAAACAGTCTACTTGCGAGGAGGCATCCAGCATAGCCTTCGGAGCATTGGCTGTGCCTGAATGATACGATACGGTAACTTCCCACGGTACAGGAACAATAACAATTTCCGAAGTATCAAGTGAAAATGGCAGCCCGAATAAATTTCCGGCAATGCCTGGTCCGTTCGGATCAAAGGAGTGAATGATTTCTTGTTTATTCAAGGCTTAAACAGTTTCAGGTGTGATCAGCTTAACAAATTTGCCAGAGCCTTCACCAATTTTTTGCCAAAGTAAAATTTCAAACTGAATAATAACCAATCCGGCCGGTGGAAGGTCACCAATTTCGGCCTTTGTAATATACTCGGCCAGATATGAAATAGCAGGATTGTGCCCCACACAGACAACGTGATTCAACGTATCTTCAAGCTGTGTGATTTCTCTGAGGAATGTGCGCACCGAAGCGTCATAAAGTTCTTCATTCAATTGGATTTTTTCCGGCATCAGCTTAAGTGTATCCAGTAACAGGCCCGAAGTTGCTTTTGCCCGTATCGCGGTGCTTGAGAGGATCAGCTCAGGATTTATTTTTTGAGCGTGCAACCAGCTTCCGATCTTGATGGAATCACGTATCCCTTGTACGGTAAGCTCGCGCTCTTTATCGGACTGACCGGGTTGTTTATCAGCACTTTGACTGTGCCGCATTAAATAAAGAAAGCGCTCCATAAAAATCTAAAAGCGATTGTATCTATAACGTCAACAATCACTCAATATTAATGTACTGAATTTGATTTTTTAAAAATTTACAGATATTTGAAACCTTTGATAACGTGTAGACATGGCAAAAAACCTCGTAATTGTTGAATCTCCCGCGAAAGCGAAGACTATTGAAGGCTATCTTGGAAAAGATTTTAAAGTTTCGTCCAGTATGGGTCACATCCGCGATCTCCCGAAAGGCAGTGGCGCCATTGATGTGGAAAATAACTACGAACCGACCTATGAAGTAAGCCCGGACAAGAAGGAAATCATTGCCAAGCTGCGGAAGATGGCTGAGGATGCTGACATGGTGTATCTGGCAAGCGATGAGGACCGCGAGGGAGAAGCGATTTCATGGCACTTAAAAGAAGTTCTTGACCTAAGTGACGCAAAATCCCGCAGGATAGTTTTTACAGAAATCACAAAGAAAGCCATTCTGAATGCACTTGAAAGTCCACGCGGAATTGATATTGATTTAGTGAACGCCCAGCAAGCCCGCAGGGTGCTTGATCGGTTAGTGGGGTATGAGCTTTCTCCTATATTATGGAAGAAGATCAAGACCGGACTTTCCGCTGGCCGGGTACAGTCTGTAGCGGTGCGATTAATTGTAGACCGGGAGCGGGCAATTAACGAGTTTCAGTCAAAATCTGCGTATAAGGTAAAAGCACTTTTCATTCTGGAAGGAAAGAAGCATCTGATCGCAGAGCTTCCGAAGAAATTCGAATCCGAACAGGAGGCGATGAAATTTCTCGAAGCCTGTAAAGGCGCTGTTTATACGGTTAAAAATCTGGAGAAGAAACCTTCCAAGAGAAGCCCTTCGGCTCCGTTTACAACGTCCACGCTTCAGCAGGAGGCAAGCTTAAAACTGGGCTATTCGGTTATCCGGACGATGACTGTTGCGCAAAAACTTTACGAAGCCGGTAAGATCTCCTACATGCGTACCGATTCGGTGAACTTGTCAGAAGATTCAATCAAAGCCGCTACTGAACAGATCGCGAAAAACTACGGTCAGCAATACGTGAACGAAAGAAGATTTCAAAGTAAATCTGCAGGTGCACAGGAAGCTCACGAAGCCATTCGTCCAACGGATTTCTCAGTTACCACGGCCGGAGCGGATGAAGGACAGCAACGTTTATACGATCTGATCTGGAAACGAGCCATTGCATCACAGATGGCGAACGCGGAGATCGAAAAAACAGTGGCTACAATTGGTATCTCAACAACACCGGAAACGTTAACTGCATCCGGAGAAGTAATTACGTTTGATGGATTTTTAAAGGTATACATGGATGCATCCGATGAGGATGACGATGAAGAAGCCAAGAACATGCTTCCACCGATTGTATTGGGGCAAGAGCTGAACTTAGGTGATATGCGCGCCCGTCAGGAATTCTCCCGGCCGCAAGCCCGCTACACGGAGGCCAGTCTTGTAAAGAAACTTGAAGAATTAGGTATTGGCCGTCCTTCGACTTACGCACCAACAATTACAACCATTCAGAAACGTGAATATGTGGTAAAGGAAGTTCGCGAAGGAAGAGAACGAAACTACAAAGTACTTACGCTGAAAGATGATCAGATCACGGAAGAACTATTAACAGAGATCACCGGAGCAGAAAAGAACAAGCTATTCCCGACCAACACAGCGATGGTGGTTAATGACTTCCTGGTTGAGCACTTCCCGGATATTACCGACTTCTCCTTTACCTCCAGTGTTGAGCAGGAGTTTGATGAGATCGCTGCCGGCAAGCTCGAATGGAAGAAGATGATTGATACCTTCTACCGACCATTCCATAAAAAAGTAAAGGCCACAGAACTCGTTGAACGTTCCGCGGCAGGTAAA